>Ga0065720_1002741_pt1 | contig 207185 bp, 163 predicted proteins | sample Thericmetagenome_FD_59107 | JGI IMG/M metagenome (GOLD analysis project Ga0065720, IMG submission 59107) | Thermophilic microbial communities from the Joint Bioenergy Institute, California, USA of rice/straw/compost enrichment - eDNA_2 v2... | ecosystem: Engineered > Solid waste > Grass >...
CATGGAACCGGTCGGTAGCGATTTCCATTTCTCTATCGTTCTGGTTCATCACACACATCACCGTTTGCTAATTGTTGTAGCGGAAGTATACATACACGCCTTCTTCCGGCACGTAATGCATCATGTTGCCGGTTTTGATGGCGGGTGATTGTTTGCGGAAATGGGCGAGCGTTTTCGTAAAGTTGAATATTTCATTCTCCCATGCATTTCTGCCGCCAGGCAGGAATTTATTCACTGTATCACCGGGCCAGCCACCGGGAAAATCGGCGCGCACCAGCAGATCGGGATTGGCAAAATTCTTCATGCCGATCTCAGTACCGTAATACACACCAGTGCACCGGATATACATGTATGTTATCCTGTGCTGCTGCAGGCAACAGCCACACCACCACCAACCCGATCACCAGGACGCGTTTACACAAGTTCTTCATGCGGTTGTTCTTTTACAATCAGGGCGCAGAGCATGCCTGCTGCTATCAGTAAGCCTCCCCCTATCTGCACCGCCAGGAGCCGGTCGTTGTGCAGTACATTTTCCATGAATTGACCAAAAAACAGCGAGGCAATGATCTCGGGCAGAACTATGAAGAAATTGAAAATACCCATGTAGATGCCGATCTTGTGCGCGGGCAAATGTCCCGCCAGCATGGAATACGGCATGGACAATATCGACGCCCATGCAATGCCCACCATGCCCATTGCAATATAAAGCATATTGGGATCGGTAATGTAATTCACGATGATCAAACCGGTGCCGCCGATGAGCAGGCAAAACGTATGCGTCATTTTTTTGCCCAGTTTGCCCACCCAGAAGGCCAGCGACAGGGAAAACACGAAAGTAACCAGATTTAATATGGAGGAAGTGGCATTGGCATGCTCCACCCCTTTCGTATATACATCAATGGTAGTTTGCGGGTCGCCGTGAAAAATATCCCTTGCCACGCCGGGCGTATAATAAAACCACATTAAAAACAAACCGGGCCAGGTAAGAAATTGAACGGCCGCCAGCCGCTTCATTTGCGACGGCATACGTGCAATGCTCGAGGCAATTTCCTTTACCGCCCCGCTAAAGCCGCTGCCATGCTCGGCATTCAGTTTTGCTTTCCAGTCGGGATCGGCGGGCGGGTATTCCCGACTGCGCAGCACGGTATACAACACCGCCGCCAGGAACATTATGCCACCTATGTAAAATGACCATACAATATTTTGGGGAATGCTGCCATCGCGTGTATCGCGCGAAACGCCGAACCAGTTCACCAACAATCCCGGCAAAAAGCCTGCGATAAAAGCAGCTGCGCCAATGAACATACTCTGCATGGCGAAGCCAAATGGCCTTTGCCTTTCGTTGAGGTTATCGGCCACAAAGGCCCGGAACGGTTCCATGCTGATATTGATAGAAGAATCCAGTATCCACAAGGTGCCGGCTGCCATCCATACCGCCGGAGCATTGGGCATAACAAATAAAGCGAGTGAACTCAGTATGGCGCCTATAAGAAAATAAGGCCTTCTTCTGCCCCACCGTGGATGCCAGGTGCGATCGCTGAGATACCCCACTATGGGTTGCACAAGGAGACCGGTCATAGGAGCGGCCAGCCACAGACCGGGTATCTGTTCGGCACTTGCCCCCAGGTACTCGTAAATAACGCTCATGTTATTCATCTGCAGCGACCAGCCGAACTGGATGCCAAAAAAGCCAAAGCACATGTTCCATATCTGCCAGAAATGTGCGTGCGGCTTTTCCTGCAAAGCCTTTTCGGTTTCGAGCACTATTGGTGTAGATGGTTCCATACCCTCCTGCTCACCAGGGAGCGCACTCCCGCCCTGAAGGGGAGCAGCTATAATCGGTTATAAATGTTATACCGGATAATCCCTTCCTCCCTTGCAGGAGGCGGGGATCATATCACGAATCCATCGGGCAGGATCGATCCCTTCTTCACCACCACTATGCCATCTTTGATGGTATAGAGCGAATGATCGGTGTTTTCGAGGTGACTGGTGCCATTGATGCGCACATCGTTACCAATGCGACAATTCTTGTCGATAATGGCATTGCGGATATAGCAACGCTCCCCTATACCGAGTTTGGGCAGTCCGCGTTCTGCGGAATGATTCATTTCCTCGATGGTTTCAAAATAGTCTGACCCCATAACGCAGCAATTCACCAGCGTGGTGCCATGACCAATACGACTGCGTATACCAATCACACTGGTTTCAATACGGCTGGCATTGATGATGCTGCCTTCGGCAATAATGGTGCGTTCCAGCGTAGTGCCGCTGATTTTGGCAGGCGGTAGCATACGGGGACGGGTATAAATAGAGCGCTGGTTATCGAAGAGGTTGAAAGGCGGTATTTCTTCTGTGAGCGCAATATTGGCTTCAAAAAACGAATAGATATTACCGATATCCGTCCAGTAGCCGGTATACTGGTAGCTCATAATCTTGTGTACGCCAATGGAAAGTGGCAGAATTTCCTTACCAAAATCTTTGGCGTCTTTGTGTTCTTCCAGCAACAGGTCGAACATGAGTTTCCGGTTGAAAATATAGATGCCCATAGAGGCAAGGTATTTCCTGCCCTGTTGCATCATTGCAGGACCGGTATCACTTTCCCAATCAGGCAACAATTCCTGTTTGGGTTTTTCGATAAAGGCGGTGATGTAATTATTATCGTCGGCTTTCAGAATACCAAAATCTGAAGCTTCACGGGCGGCTACCGGTATGGTGGCTACAGAAATATCCGCGCCGGTTTCCTTGTGTTTTTCCAGCATATGCTGGAAGTCCATCTGGTACAATTGGTCGCCGGAAAGGATCAGCACATATTCAAAATCGTGCTGGCTGAGGTGCCGGAGCGATTTGCGCACGGCATCAGCAGTGCCCTGGTACCAGGAAGGATTGTCGGGCGTTTGTTCGGCCGCGAGAATGTCAACAAACGCGCTGCTGAAAATACTGAAGTGATAGGTATTCTTGATGTGTTTGTTGAGCGATGCGGAATTGAACTGCGTTAATACGAACATACGGTTGATGCCCGAATTGATGCAGTTGGAAATGGGAATGTCTACCAGCCGGTATTTACCGGCAATAGGCACGGCAGGTTTAGAGCGGCTTGCCGTGAGCGGATACAACCTGGTTCCTGCGCCGCCACCCAGAATTACGGCTATCACTTCTTTGCTCATGCGTGTGAATTTTTTCCTTTAATAATGATGTTAGTGGTTGGATGATGTATGTTTTACCTTTTCACGCTTTCATACACCTCCTCATAAGCTGCCACACTTTTTTCCCAGCTGAAATCAAGTTTCATCATATGGCGGATGATGCTGCTCATTTTTTCTTTATCGTGGTACAACTCAACAGCCCGCCATATGCCATGATTGATATCCGAAGCAGTAGCATGTTCGTAGCAAATACCATAACCGCCTTTATCACCAAAGTCAATCACCGTATCCCGCAGGCCCCCGGTACGGCGCACCATTGGAACGGTGCCGTAGCGCATGGAGTACATCTGGTTAAGACCACAGGGTTCTACCCGGGAAGGCATTAACAGAAAATCCATGCCCGCATACATCTGGTGGCTCAGCGTTTCGTTGTACCCGATATACACGTTGTAATCATACTGGGCCAGCGATTTCAATGAAGTCAATCCGGCCTCTACTTCGGGGAAGCCGCTACCCAGTATGAGGAAGTTCATGCGCCGGCCGATATAGTAAAAGGATTCGCCAATTACTTGCGGCAACAAGTCAGCGCCTTTTTCTCCTACCAGCCGACCGATAAAACCGATCAATGGTTTATCGAAATCGAGCTGAAACCGGTCGCAGAGCAACATTTTATTCTTCGCCTTGCCTTCCTGGAAATTATCTACGGAATAATGATGTTCCAGGTATTGGTCGTTTTGAGGGTCCCATACATGTACATCAATGCCGTTCAGAATACCTACACATTTCCCCTTTTCATATTCGAACAAGGCTTCAAGGCCATTGCTTTTGTATCTGAGTTCATCGAGGTAACTCGGGCTTACCGTGGTTACCGCATCTGCGCATTTGATACCGCAGGCAAGCGGATTGATGGTATTGTTCCAGTCGAGCAGTCCCCATTTCCACATGTCCCATTCCGGTATCAGCGAACTGCGGTTCCAGCCCATCCATCCCTGGTATTCGGCATTGTGAATGGTGAGCACTACGGGTACACTGGCCAGTGGTGCGTACTTCTTACTGTGCTTCACCATGAACGGGATCAGTGCCGTGTGGTGATCGTGCACATGCACCACATCGGGTTTTACCTCCCAGGTGTTTAACCAGTCAAGCGTTGCAATCTGAAAGGCAGTGAACCTTTCGGTATCATCATCGTAACCATAAATGCGCTCGCGGTCGAGCAGACCATTGATGTCTACCAGGTATAATTCAAATCCCAGTTCGTTCGACTGCTCTTTAATAACGGTGAATTCAAACCACCAGTTGCCCATATTGGTGTAGCCTTTATGCACTACATCCCATTGATGGGTATACAGGTAGCGGGTGCGGTACATGGGCATTACCACGCGGGCGGTATGCCCGAGTTTGTTCAGATATTTTGGTAACGCTCCCACCACATCGCCCAAACCGCCGGCCTTGGCCACAGGATAACATTCCGCGCTGACGTGTAAAATTTCCATGCTACCGGACATTCTATTTTAACAAGGGAGGAATATGCATTCAATATATGAATGTTTTGTAAATGAATGAGCTATGGGTTGAAAAAATTTTTCTCTTGCAAATTTATTACTACTTTCAACCGCAATTTTTTTTAGACTTCTTACCCACTTAAACGGCGACATCATATGAACGATTCCAAACAACCCACCAGCTATGGCGGAGCGCTGAGTACGTTGGTGACGGTGTTTTTCTTCTGGGGATTTATAGCTGCATCGAACAGCATTTTTATTCCGTTCTGTAAACATTATTTCAGTCTTGATCAATTTCAGTCCCAGCTGGTAGACTTTGCCTTCTACCTGGCTTACTATGTAGGCGCACTGATATTGTATCTCATCAGTGTATCGCGCGGAAAAGACCTCATGGCGCAATGGGGTTACAAAAAAGGCATTATATATGGTCTTTTGTTATCCGTAGTGGGCGCCGTTGGAATGATCCTGGCGGTGAATTTCAGCGGATTTGAAGCCATGTTGAGCGCACTCTTCATAGTAGCATTGGGCTTTTCCCTGCAGCAGACTGCGGCACAACCATTTGCTATTTCGCTCGGTGATCCGGCCACAGGTTCTCACCGCGTAAACCTCGGCGGTGGGGTAAACTCTTTTGGCACCATGATCGGCCCCATTGTAGTGGCCCTCGCATTACTCGGTTCTACCAGCGTTACTGATGAACAAATTGCCAGTCTCAGTCTCGATAAAGTAACGCTCTTGTACAGCTTCGCAGGCGGACTGTTCCTGATAGCTGCCCTGCTGTTTACCTTTTCGAAAAAATTGCCTTCCGGAAAATCGGAAGCAACGGTAGAGCGGTCTAACAAAGCAACATGGTCGCTGGTGATCATCACCCTGCTCCTGTTTGCCATGTTCACGCCTGTGTTTAACAGTTACCGTACAGAAGAAGGACTTCGGGTAGAAACGCTGACCAACGAAATCGGTCAGATGGAAAAGCAACTTGATTCATTGAAGGCGTTGCCTGCCTCGCCCACTACCATGGCTGATGTTTCAGGCACTGCACAACAAAATATGGAAACGGCCCTTTCGGAAAAGAAAACAGCATTGAAAGCTGTGAAAGAGCCGCTTGAAATCAAACGCATGTATTGGTTATTGGGCGCATTGCTGGTGATTGTGCTGGGCCTGCTTCTTTCCAATGCAAGCGCTGCCAAAAATCCTGTGGGATGGGGCGCTATGCGTTATCCGCAACTGGTACTGGGTATGCTGGCTATCTTTACCTATGTAGGTGTGGAAGTAACGATAGCCAGTAACCTTCCTGAATTACTGAACCAGCCTGCATTCGGCAATATTTCTACCGCGAAAGTGGCGCCCTATATTTCTGTTTACTGGGGCAGTCTCATGATTGGTCGCTGGGCCGGCGCTATTCCGGTATTCAATCCATCGCAGTCTGTAAAGAACTTCCTGCTGGCCGTGGTGCCGCTGGTGGCCTTTGGCATCATACTCGGTGTAAATGCCATTGCTAAAAATGATGTTTCTTCCCTGTACTGGTATGTGATCTGTGTGATCATCCAGATTGCCGGCTTCTTCATTACGCAGGAAAAGCCGGCCAGGATGCTGCTCGTGTTCAGTGTACTGGGTATTACAGCTATGGTGATCGGTTTATTGACCACCGGTATGGTAGCCACCTATGCATTTCTGAGCGGCGGTCTTTTCTGTTCTATTATGTGGCCGTGTATCTTTGCGCTCGGTATTGCAGGATTGGGCCAATACACCACGCAAGGATCTGCATTTCTCGTAATGATGATTCTCGGCGGTTCTGTAATCCCCCCGATCCAGGGCAAACTGGCCGATATTATTGGCATTCACCAATCGTATTTACTTACCGTAATCTGCTTTGCATACCTTGCATTTTATGCCTGGCGTGTAAAAGGAATTCTGAAAAAGCAGGGAATTGATTTTGACCAGCAGATTGCCGGAGGACACTAATTGATTTGATATCGGGTTGCGGGTTGGGCATTCCGGGTGATATGCCCGGGCAATGCGGCTTGTTCGTAATGAGAACAACGGTCCCTGTGAACCCCAACCCGGTATTATAACCACGCAACTATCTTGCAACTATGGAATCACTCGCAATAGGGATTGATGTAGGTGGAACAGGTACCAAATTCGGCATCGTTGACCGGGTAGGCAATGTATTGTTCTCGGGAGAGATGTCTACCAAAAAACATGCACAGGTCGACTCGTTTATTGATGAACTCTATGCGCATCTTGCGCCGTTGATTGAAAAAGCCGGCGGCATTGGCCGCTTTAAAGGAATTGGTACCGGAGCGCCTAACGGCAACTATTATACGGGGACCATTGAATATGCGCCGAACCTGCCATGGAAAGGCGTGATCCCGATGTCGACCCTTATCCAGAACAAATTCAAACTGCCCGTAGCGCTTACCAACGACGCCAATGCGGCCGCCATTGGTGAAATGATGTATGGCGCCGCCAAAGGCATGAAAGACTTCATTATGATCACGCTTGGTACCGGCGTTGGCAGTGGTATAGTGGCTAATGGTAAACTCATTTATGGACATGATGGTTTTGCCGGTGAACTGGGGCATACTACCATTATCCCTGGCGGACGACTGCATAAGGGAACCGGTCTCCACGGCTCGCTCGAAGCCTATGCATCTGCTACTGGCGTAACAGCTACGGCTATCGAGTTTTTGGAAAGAGATCCCAAAGCTCCCAGCCTGCTGCGTGATTATCCTACGGATAAAATTGATTCCCGCATTGTGTATGAATGCGCGATAAAGGGCGATGCCATTGCTAAAGAGGTATATGAATTTACGGGGAAGATACTGGGATTGGCGCTGGCAAATTTTGTAATGTTCTCTTCGCCGGAGGCTATTATTTTGTTTGGCGGGTTAACGAAGGCGGGTGATTTGATATTGAAGCCAACGCGGGAGCATATGGAGGCAAATCTAATTAAGGTGTTTCAGAATAAAGTGAAGATACTGGTAAGTCATTTGAAGGAGTCCGATGCGGCGATATTGGGTGCGAGTGCCTTGGTGTGGGAGATGAAGTGATGTTGGAAGGATATTGGTTGGGGGTGGTCCGGCGGAAGTGCTACTCCGACCACCCGCTCCACCTATCTCCGCTTCTGCCGCACAATAAACACAGCCGGCACTGCACGCTGACCAGTCTTGTCTGAAGGCTTAATCGTCTCCCTCCCATTCACCAACATACAACTACTCCCTCCTCCATCAAGATTCAGCGCTTCCACACATCCAAGATCAACCAGAATTTTTGCTTCTTCTTCCAAACTCGCTCCTTCCGCTATACCAGGATTTCTTCCTTCTATAACCAGTATAATAAGACTGTCGCTATTGGTATACCCCATAGCCGTGCGCGGATGTTTATCGTGCAATCCATTTACAAACATCTGCTCTTCCTTGTTGGTAATAAACACCTGTCCTTCCTTTACCAGCACTGGCCCTCCGCCAATAGCGGTATATTTTTTCCACCATTTCCAGTAATCCAGCGTGCGCAGGTCGCGGATGGTGGGATCGCTGGTATCGCCTTTCGCTACAATCGGTCTTTCCTGGAATGCGTAAGGCCAGCGTTTAGCCGTGTCCGTGAACAACCAGGCCACATCCGGTTTGCGGTTCCTGGTAAAACCAATCGCACTGCGGGTAGGATAATAAAAAGAATCAGTTTGTTTGCTTTTCAGCGCCGGTACATTGTATGCCCGCATTTTTCCTTCTTTGATCACCACGTTCAGGTTCTGATTGGTTTCAAAGGAAAAGAAAGTGCCGTTTACAACAATGGCAGGTTCATTTTCGAGGTAATAAAATTGCGTAGGCGTGTATCGTTTGCCGCTGTCAGCCACCTGCGTAGTGAGTTCCAGTTTGCGGTCTCTCAGGTAAATGGCGGCATACCAGGCAACAAAAGGGCGGCCGTTGAGACTGTCTGTAGTACGATATAAACGAATGGAAGGCGGTAGTTTTCCAAAGCCGGTGTCAACTTTTGTCCACCGCAGTTGTGCATATCCGGGAATGCCTATGGCAACCGCTACCAGGCAGCAAAACAGGAACTTTATTCTCAAAGCAATAAGTTATTTTATTCAACCTTTCACCTGCCTTCTTTCTCCTTCAGCCACTGTTCCCTTCCATATCCGGGCACCACGTGACGATCGCTGTGATAGGAAGAACGCACCAGCGGACCACTCTCTACATAATCGAATCCCATTTCATAGCCGGCTTCGCGATAAGAAGCAAATTCATCAGGATGTACAAAGCGTTCCACGCGGAGGTGACGCGGTGTAGGTTGCAGGTATTGGCCTAACGTAATTACATCCACGCCGCTGTTGCGCAGGTCGCGCATGGTTTGCAATACTTCTTCGCGCGTTTCACCCAGTCCCAGCATAATGCCGCTCTTGGTGCGCATGCCGCCCTGTTTCAGCACTTTCAGCACTTCCATACTGCGGCGGTATTTGGCCTGGATGCGTACCTGGCGGGTGAGCCGTTCTACTGTTTCGATGTTATGCGACACCACTTCAGGCGCTGCGTCGATAATGCGTTGAATATTTTCTACTTGTCCTTTAAAATCGGGAATGAGTGTTTCGAGCGTTGTATCAGGATTCAATGCCTTAACGGCACGGATGGTATTGAACCAGATAATGCTGCCACCGTCTTTCAGCTCATCGCGGTCCACGGAGGTAATAACGGCATGTTTCACCTTCATGAGGTAAATGGCTTCCGCCACACGCTGCGGTTCGTCCCAATCCACAGGTTCGGGACGGCCGGTGGCAACGGCACAAAAGCCGCAACTCCGGGTGCATATATTTCCCAGGATCATGAAAGTGGCGGTGCCTTCGCCCCAGCATTCGCCCATATTGGGACAATTGCCGCTTTCGCAGATGGTGTGCAATTTATGGGTATCTACCAGGTTGCGCACCTGCTTGTAGCTTTCGCCGATAGGCAGCTTTACACGCAGCCAGTTGGGCTTTTTTACCCGTGTAGCAGATTCATCTATCTTGTTGATAACCGGTAATTCCTGCATAATCTGTCGTTTAATGATTGACCTTACGGGAATTGTATTACAAACTACAAGCGTTAAGGTTCAGAAGGCGAATGGATGCAAAGGTAATAAAGTATGAACAAGGTGCAAGGACGAAAGTAAGGAGCCGGGACCTTCAACTGGAATTTCCGCACATTTCAGTCGTACCGGTTCTGGCTGCTGAGGCAATTGCCACGGTTGGCTAAGCCGGAATTTTGCCTGCCTCAGTACCTGCTGCCTTCTCCCATCCTTGTCTTATATCACTTTCTTCTGCCTAACAAGAGGGTTATATACGCATTGAAGAAAAACTGTTTTTCCTTATTAAACGCCATTTGCGGAATCTTGCTGGAATAATATTCAGCGTTCAGCCCTACTTCAATGGCGGTAACGGTTTCATTGAACCGGCCATAATCAAACCGCAAGGCTGCTTTGGCAAATGCGCCCGGACGCACCATCACTTCATTCCAGCCAACTGTAAAACCCGAAGCGCCCTGTTCAAGATAATTGCTATCAATAATGGTGGGATATGTTTTGCGAACGCGTTGCCCGAAATTGTCTTCCACATCAACAAAATAAGGTTTTACCAGTCCGGCGCTCAATCCGCCGCTATACACGGCCATTACCGCCACGCCGTTTTTGTTGCCTTTACCGCCGATGATGCGTTGCTGGCCCATGCCAAATTTTACCTGGTAAAAATTATTCAGCTTGCCGTAGATAAGACTGTTGAAATTAAAGCCGGATAACAGCGAAGTGCGTTTTTCTTTCTTGTGCTTTTTTTCATTGATTTCAATCTGGAAGATCGTCGCCACACGATTGCTTTTAAAGCGGCCCCATTCGTAAGAAAGCCCATATCCGTCGGTGGACAACTTTATTCCAAAGGCATTTTGTTTATTGAAAATAATTTCACCTTCTTCCTGTAGTTTCAACAGATTGTTGATGCGCTCGCGCTTTGCTTCTCTCTTGTCTTTTTTTGAAGTAGGCGATTTCGGACTGGGGTTGTCCTGCGCCCAAATTCCCGTTGCTAATAAACTAACCAGGGCTGACAAAACGATTTTCTTCACCGGCTATGTTTTAATTATTAAACGTAAATTTAAGGTAAAAATTCACAATGACCTCTACTGTAGTGTACGAAGGAAATCTCCGAACGGTTTGTACGCATGTAAGATCCGGTACCGTAATTGAAACTGACGCTCCCCCGGACAACCAGGGACTGGGCGAACGCTTCTCCCCCACCGACCTGGTGGCCACTGCCCTGGGCAGCTGTATGCTGACCATTATGGGTATCAAAGCCCGTGATATGCAGGTAGATCTCTCGGGCGTAAAAATTGAAGTGGAAAAGATTATGAAGTCCGATCCCCGCCGTATTGGTGGTATTAATTTAACCTTTCATATACCCGAAACCCTCGAGCTGAACGCCAAACAAAAGACCATACTCGAAAATGCCGCCCGCACCTGCCCGGTGATGTACAGCATCCATCCCGATATTGCGGTGAATGTGGTATTTGCGTGGAATGAGGAGCAGGTGGAAAAATAATGTTAACATCCTGTAAGGTGTGCCGCGTTGCCAGACAGCGCGGCACACCTTCAGGCTCTCAGTAGCTGTCCGCCAGCGGACAGGTCTCCTTGTCCAGTTCTGTTTCGATGGTATGATGTTCAAAATGGTAATCCTGTAAAATAGCTTTTACCTGGTCTTTCACGGCAATAATCTGTTCTAACGCATCAATGTTTTGCAGTTTAATGTGCGTGGTAAACACATGGTGCTCTCCCTCCAGCGACCATACATGCGTATGATGCAGAGAGTGCACATGCGGCAATTGCAGTATGCGGTCTTTAATGGCTTCTATATTGATTCCCGATGGAACGGCTTGCAGGAATATCATTAGTGTTTCCCGCAGGCGCATTACTACATTCCAGAGTATGTAAAGCGTTATCAGCAGCGATAGCGCAGGGTCCAGGTAATTGATGTCAGTAAACAGCAACACAATGGCCACGATCAGCACGGCGATCCAGCCCAGCACATCTTCCACGAGGTGCCAGGAAACCACGCGTTCATTCAGTGATTTTCCTTTGCTCAGTTTCCAGGCGGCATAGCCGTTTACCGCAACACCGATGATGGCAAACACGATCATGCCGGCTGCATTAGATGGTTCCGGCACTAATATTCGTTGTATCGCTTCCGTTATAACAAATACAGACCCGGCAATCAGCACCAGGCTGTTGATGAGCGCGCCGAGCAGCGAATACCGCCGGTATCCATACGAGAACCGCGCATTGGACTGCTGACCGGATTTTTTTTGCAGGTACCAGGAAATGCCAAGCGAAAAGCTGTCGCCCAGGTCGTGGAGCGCATCGCTGAGAATGGCTACACTGTTTACGTATAAACCGCCAATTGCTTCGAACAGGGTAAAACCCAGATTTAACAAGAAGGCAATCCTGATGTTATTGCCCGCATGGGAATGGGTATGATTATGCTGGTGTGCCATGATGCCTGTAACGGGTTTACAGGATGTAAAGGTACAGGCTTGATAGCTTGATGGTTTTTCAATTAAATGGGATTAGTTTATACGAAAACGGAACCGGGTATGGTTGGTGATTATCCACTGCAATAACGTGGTAATAATCTTGTGTATAGCACCATATTTTTAATATGCCAGGACCGGCTGCTGCTGCAGTAGCCATTTGCACCTACACCACCTTCAATTTTACCTCCTGCACCGAATTTTTCAATACCATATTGCCCACTGCACAATCCAGGCATTTCTTTTGATCGCAATACCTGTTCTTTAATTCAATCAGCGCCTGTGAGTCAAATGCGCTGTGATTGGCAATGCCTATGCCTTTGAACCCTGCTGTGATGATATTGTTCTCAGCGGCAATTTCCTCCAGCCATTGAATGGTGCGTTCGGTATACAGGGGGTCGCTGTGCAATTGTCCCCAGGAAAACACCAACGGAACAACTGTATTGATGATAATATTATCGATCATCTGGTTGCCCAGTTTTTTCGGTTTATACCGCGCCTGTTCACCGAAATTGTAATGATAGTCCCAAAAGCCGGAAGCGGTTACAGACAGCAGGTCCCTGATGCCCGCAAGCGTAGCCGTTTCTTTAAATGCCGAAAACAAATGAGCGGAAGTATGCACCAGCATGGCCAGTTGGGCCAGCCGCACCGTGGGAAAGGATGAAGGTCGCATGCGAAGGAAATGCACCGGTTGCCGTACGGGTTGCAACTGGTATTTTTTGCGGTAAAAAGTATATTCCTGTATCAGCATTTGCCCATAGTCTTCCCATAAGTGATTTTCCAGTAAGCCGGCTTGCCCCAGCAATAAGGCTTCCAGTTGATGCAACTGGTTTTTATGTTTCGCTAATAAATTCAGCGGCAGACTGCGGGCAATACATTCAAAAGCGGCCGCATTGACCGTGATGCCGAAATTCCGGGCCAGTAACCACCAGCAGGTTTCATCCCAATGCTGGTTATTTTCCAACAGACAGGCATACACAATGGCGGCTTTGCGTTGCAAACGCTCTGCCAGCAGGCGCTCTTTCCACGAGGCCCATACCAGTTTGCTTACGGTACGAGCCTGTCGCCCGCAGGGAATAAACTGCCCGTTATTTAACCAGTCTTCATATTGCTGGAGTAAGATTTTCGGAACGCGGTCGCGGAGGGAAAAAACCGGGATATTGCCGGCGGCGTCTGCCAAATCATTTTCCCATACAACATGTAGCATTACATTGCTGTAGTTCCGGTCTTCGGCGTGACCGTGTTTGCGCCAGTCAGAGGCTTTTATATGTAGTTCTACATGTCCTGCCCATACGGTGTTGTCTATACGTATTCTGGCTTCCAGGAAATCCGGTCCCTGGTTGGTATTAGGCGAACCAGGGTGAATGATTTCAAAAGGTTCCCCGCTTTCGAGCGTAAGGAGTTGGCGATTGAAATATTGAAACTGCCAGATGAATTGCAATAGTCTTTCCGTCATACAATGAGTTTGCGGGTTGAATAAATGCGATGGGAAAGGTTTGGAATTCCAAATCCTTTATTGAGCAAGCGGAAAGGATAGAGAAGGCAGATAAATTTATGTGTAGGAAGGTGTTAGGACAAATGCAATAGCTTCTTTCTTACAAAACATTTATAGACACGACCGGTTACTATTCACCCTTTTTAGATTTTCAATTTTTTCGATACAAATCTTTTCCGTTAATTCCTGTAATACTTCTACTCGTGCAATGAGCCATGGTGCATCTGAAGGCTTCTCCGTAACCACCAATATATCATAATCACTTTTATACTGGAAGGTGACACCAGGTTCCCGGTATGTATCATCTATCCAGTTGCCGCGGGCATGGCTGCCGACCAAAATAATCATTTCCGGTTTTACCCGCTCTTTGATCACTTCAGTAATTAAGGCGAGGTCTTCCTGTTTTGATGCAGGAAGACGTTGGAGAGATGTTTTCATATTGATTGCATTGCGGTTAATGAAAGTTGGGTCTTTTCATACTTATGCAGCCAAATGTAGGAGAAAAACAACATGCAAGTGATACTTGGGATATGCGTAGACGTAACTATTTTTCCACAGGTTGGAATTCGAAGTTGGGAGAAGTGGTGGTGAAGGAAATTTTGGAATGATTACTGCAGCCCCCCATCCAGGTAGTAATTGTTGCCAAGGTAAGATCGTGCTGCGCCCCCGCCAGCGGGGGATAGACAGGGTTTTTGATGTTGCAAAGGACCGGTAGCGTTCAGGATGGTCAGAGTTGGGGGGGGAATTGTTCAAGAGCCCTTACTACCCTGCTTACGGGCAAACCCATTACATTGTAAAAATCACCGTGAATGCTTTTGATGCCTATTACCCCAATCCACTCCTGAATGGCATAAGCGCCCGCTTTGTCGTAAGGCTGGTATTTTTCTACGTAAAAACGCACCTGGTCTGGTGTAAGCTCATGAAACCAAACTTCAGTAAGATCGGCAAAAGCAATTTCCTGTTGGCCATCGGTGATGACAACTCCGGTGATTACTTCGTGTTTTTTTCCTGATAACTGCAGCAGAATGTTAATAGCATCTGCTTCATCAACCGGTTTGCCGATAATTTTTCCATTCAATACTACCACGGTATCTGCAGCTAATATGGGTGTGCCCTTGTTTTCAAAACGTTGGAACAGGGCGCTTTCCCTTACGGCTTTTGCTTTTTGCCTTGCTATATATACCGGCACTTCAGTCACCGGCAGATCAGCGGGATAGTGTTCATCGGTAGGTTGAACAATCACATCAAACGGCACTTCGGCCCATTCCAGTAATTGTTTGCGGCGCGGACTTTGAGAAGCGAGTACAATGGGTTTATAACACATGTCTACAGGTACAATTTGAAAAAAAGCATGGACAAAATTCCGGTGAGCATCACAAATTTCAATCCATTGCTGATATGATGAAAATCTTCGGGAATGGAAGCATGATATAATTTCCGCAACAGGTACATCAGTGGAACAATGATCAGCACCGTGCAATACAAAGCCGGCCACCACCATTGAAACGGCAAAACATATACCTGTATCACCACCAGTGTGGCAATCAGCACCACCATCCACGTAGCAGCAAATACCTTCGAAGCATTTACGCCCCATACAATCGGCATGGTGCGACAACCATAGCGCGCATCGCCCGGCAAATCTTCCATATCCTTGATCACTTCACGAATAACGGAGATGATAAAAGCAAAACCGGCATAGAGAAATGTCAGTCGTACGAGCTTGGTTTTATCCACCGCACCATACATGGCGTTGTTCTTCGCAAGCATGTAATACGTAAGCAGTCCAATCACCAGCACCACCCAGGCAGTGAGCACACTGATGATGATGTTGCCGCTGAGCATGCGTTTCTTGAAAGTGGTGGAATAAAACCAAAGCGCCAGCACACAACCGGTATTGGCAAAACCCAGCCACCAGGCGCCTGTTTTGTATCCTAAATAAAAACTGCACGCAATGCCGAGCATCGACAGCGCCATATGCCACACGATGGCCCAGCGCCGGCGGATATGTTTTTCTACCACCAGCTTTTGAGGTTTGTTGATAAGATCAATATTGAGGTCGAAATAATCGTTGATAATATAACCTGCTGCGGCAATCAATACAGAAGCCACCAAAAGCAACACAAATTGCAGCGTGCTCATGACGGGTGGCGCTCCAGCATTTTGCAATATGGGCAATACGATGGAATACTGGAACAGCAACTGCGTCATGGCTATGAAGAGCAGGTTCAGTGACCGGACAAGGCGCAAAAAAGCAACCAGTAATTTCATCTGATGTTTTTTATATGGCGGTATACCTAAACCGTCAATAACGTTGCTGTACGCGGAAAGCGTCTACACGCCCGCTTTCCGGTGGCAACGAATTACCTGCTCCGCGTGTCTGTATACAGTTCCCAATGATTATTGAGTTTTAAGACTTTTTCTATTACGTCCCGCACGCAACCTTGTCCGCCGGGTACGGGCGAAATATACAAAGCAGCGCCGCGGATTTCGGGGGCGGCATCAGCGGGACAACAGGGCATACCTGCATATTGCAACACTTCGTAGTCAGGAATATCATCACCCATGAATAAAATTTCATTCCACCCGAGGCTGTGCTGTTGCATATACTGGTCCAGCTTTTCCTTTTTGTTCACCACCTGCATGTACACATCCGTAATGCCCAGTTTATTCAACCGCGTGCCCACCGGTTCCGAATAGCCCCCGGAGATCACCGCCACCCTGTATCCTTTTTTTACGGCCAGTTGCAGCGCATAACCATCTTTAATATTCATTCGCCGCACAAATTGCCCGTCAGGGAAAATAAACAATCCACCGTCTGTCAGTACGCCGTCCAGGTCGAATACAAATGTGGTGATCTGTTTGAAGCGATCTAATATAGTCATGGGTATTTTATTGGAGGAACCCGGAAGCACCAGGATGCGTGGTCGCATGATTAATTGTCATGCCTGTGAATCCCGTACCCGTCCTTCCCCGTGCAAAAATAGCAGTTAATACCAGATAGGGAAATGTGACCGAAAATAAAAACGTCCCGTTGCATCGCCGGCAACGGGACGTTCAAATATTATCAGTACGCCGAATTATTTCGTGTTGTACACAAGGTTCTTTTGCACAATCATATCATTGATCACATTCACTGCTTCTTCCAGGTAAATGTTGGTGCGGAGGTTCTTGACCCATTGATTGAATCTTTCCAGCTTGGCACTGTCGTATTCCAGCCGTTTGATATCTTCTTCCAATGGTTCCACATTCAGTTCCTGCGTGAGCTTGTTCAGGCTTTCAATCTGCTTTACCACTTCATTGATCTTCTTCTGTTCTTCCTGGTATTTTTTCAGGTTCAGCGAATACACTTTATCATCCTGTTTGGCCAGCCATTGCGCTTTTTCCCGGATCAGGTTAAAGGCCTGGTTGTTCTTCAGCCGTTCGCTGCTGGCTTTTTTGATGGGCGCCAGTTCAAGGCCATATTTCCAGCGATTGTACTGAGCGCTCGGAATTTCATCCCAGGGCAAAGCACCCGGGTTGTCTTTCTCGCGCAGTTTGGAATATTCAAACAGATCGGGTAAAGCTATATCAGACGCTACACCGCGCAGTTGGGTGGAACCGCCATTTACCCGGTAGAATTTTTGCAGGGTGAGTTTGAGCGTTCCCAGTTCGCTGTTGGGATCGAGGAAGCCCATGGTTTTGTCGAGACCGATATTGCGCTGCACCGTTCCTTTGCCGTAGGTTGACGAACTGCCGATGATCACACCACGATCGTAGTCCTGGATGGCGGCAGCAAATATTTCAGAAGCAGAAGCGCTGAATTCGTCCACCATTACAGCCAGCGGGCCATCATATAATACGCTCTTATCGCGATCATAATAGATTTGTGGTTTGCCGCCACGTTCTTTTACCTGTACAATGGGACCGCCTTCGAGAAACAGTCCTACCATCTGCACCACATCATACAGGGAACCGCCGCCATTGCTGCGCAGGTCCATGATAATGCCGTCTACCTTCTGTTCTTTCAGCTTGATGATTTCCTTGCGTACGTCTTCAGAACAGCGCGGGCCTTTGGGATTATCGAAGTCTGCATAAAACTCAGGCAGGTATATAAAGCCGATCTTGCTGTTGCCGCTGTTGATGATGGCGCTGCGGGCGAATGTTTCGTCCTGGATGATTTCATCGCGGATCAGCGAGATGGTTTTTACGGTGCCATCGGTTTTACGAACCGTCAAGCGTACTTCGGTGCCTTTTTTACCACGGATCAATTTAACCGCATCTTCTACGGCAAAACCGGTAAGTTCTACCGGCTCGCCACTACCCTGCGCCACTTTGATGATGGCATCCCCAATGGTAAATTCTCCCGATTTCCAGGCGGGACTGCCGGTAATCAGTGAAGTGATTTTGATGAAGCCATCTTCTTCCCGCAAGGCAGCGCCGATACCGAAGAAGCGGCCGCTCATCTGTTCATCGAAATATCTCTTATCAACTGGTGGAAAGAACGTGGTATGCGGGTCCATCGCCTCGGTGATCGTTTTCACATATTCATTGAAGCGATCGTCTTCATTGTGCAGTTTCGATTTCATGCGTTCGAAATTGCGGCGCATGATTTTGAGCACTGCTTCCCGCGCCTCTTTTTCCAGTTCTTCGTCGGATTTAACTTCGAAGTCTTTTTGACCTTTATTTTTTTCACGACGTTCCAGCAGATCTGCATAGCGTTCCAGCACCATAAACTTCAACCGCTTGCGCCACGCTTCGCGGCGTTCGGCTTCGTTTTTGGGAAAATCCAGCTGATCAGCATTCAGGTTTACCGTTTCATCTTTGCTGAAATCAAAAGGCTTTTCCAAAATGCTGGTAAAGATCTCTTCAATTTCCGGTACACGCTTCTTGTAGATTTCCGATACAGCGGGAACAAACTGAACACTGCCACCGAGTATCTCATCATCGATCTTTGTTTCGTACTTCTTCAGTTGCTGGATGTCGGACTGGAGGAGAATATTCTTTTGTACGTCAATTTTTTGGGCGAGATATTTTTTGAAGATATCTTTAGAGAAGTGGTCATCGATTTTTCGGGGACTGTAATGGTTCTCCGTCAGCATCTCTCCCACATTATGCAATATCTTCTCATATTTCGACGGTGGATTTCCACCACCTAATCCAAAAGTTCGGAAGGCTACTATCAAACCGGCACCAAGGATTAGCAACACAACAGGCAGATTCTTTGTTTTCAACATAGAGCGTAGAACTTTAGACATGTGATCAAAAATAACGATAAAAAGATTGGGTTGTTGCAGGCCCGGAGTAATATTAACATTGGGTTGCGTCAATTAAATTACACACAATCTGCGAAAGGTGGAAGTATAAACGGGAAGGATATGGCAAGTGGCGCCAAGCCAATGGAAGTGGTGAATAGGGCGCATTGAATGGTATATGATGGCGCCGGGTATGTGAAAGTTTTTAGCAATAAGGGTTTTCCCTATCGATATTAGCCGTCATCTATACACTTAAAAAAAGCATCCCGGACCAAAGATGATCCGGGATTGGGCGGGTGACTGATGGGTCTCGAACCCACGACCCTCAGAACCACAATCTGATGCTCTAACCAACTGAGCTACAGTCACCGTAACAGACCGCAAAAGTAGATGAATTCTGTTTTTTTGCAAAATCATTCCTGCTATAATTTTTGCATCCTGATTTCTCCTTTCTTTGCAGGCCGGATTATGATGGAGGGGCTCCCCCTCACACCCGCCTTTAAAAAATTTGTACTGGTATGAATTGGTTGTTTCTGATTATCCCTGTTATTTCTGCATTTATTGGATGGATTACCAACTGGATCGCTATTAAAATGTTGTTTCATCCCCGTAAACCGGTACGGGTTCTGGGCATCCCCTTCCAGGGTATTTTTCCGAAAAGACAACGCCAGTTTGCGGAAAAGCTGGGTAAACTGGTGAGCAATGAACTGCTTTCTTATACCGATATTGAACAGAAAGTAACCAACCCTGAAAACCTGAAAAAGCTGTTGCCGGTAGTGGAAGGCCATATTGACCAGTTCCTGCGGCAAAAGCTGAGCGATGTTTTCCCGGTGATCAGTATGTTCATCGGCGACAAAACCATCAATCAGTTGAAGGAAGTTTTCATGAGTGAACTGGAACAGTTGTTTCCCGTGCTCATGAAAAACTATATGGTAAACCTGAAACAGGAGCTCGACCTGGAACGCATCGTTATAGAAAAAGTAAGCGCTTTTTCCACCGATAAACTCGAATCCATTCTCTACCAGATCATGGCCAAAGAATTTCGCTTTATTGAACTGCTCGGCGCCATACTTGGTTTTATTATAGGTGTGGTGCAGGTGCTCATTACACTGCTGTTGGCATGATAGCTCCAAAAACCAACATCTGCCCCCCTTTTCATTCCATTCATCAAAATGTCATTTCACTGTCACAAGTAACCGGCCAATTTTGCGTCTAATGGGCGTCAATTGCAACCCAACCATGGACCAATTATTCGTCCGTCCCTTCACAATCAATACATTAGTAATGAAAAAGCTTGTAGTGACCCTGACCTGCGTTTGTTCGGTGCTTACCTTATTCAGCCAGATTCCCGGAGGTCCGCCTGCCCGTGGCGGTCGCGGAGGGATGGGCGGCGCCCAGGCCAATATCGGCCGGTTTTACGGAAAAATCGTTGATGAAAAGAACAAAGCCATAGAAGCGGCTTCTGTGCAACTGTTCATGAGCCAGTTTGACCCGGCTACCCGCCAGCGTAAAGACACCATCATTGCCGGAATGCTTACCAAGGGCAACGGCGACTTCAGCCTGGAAAACCTTCCCCTGTTTGGCAATTACCGGCTCGTGGTAACAGCCATCGGGTATAAAACCATAGAACAAAAAGTAGCTTTCGAATTGAAACCAGGCGCCGGCAGAGATATGAGCCAGGCCATGGCTGCCGTTGACAAAGACCTCGGCAACATCAAACTCGAAATCGATAACAAAGTACTGGAAAGCGTGACGGTGACCGGCTCCCGGCCCATGATTGAAATGGGCATTGACCGTAAAATTTTCAACGTAGAAAAGAATATTACTTCCGCCGGCGGTACAGCAGTTGATGTGATGCGCAATGTTCCCTCCATTAATGTAGACATCGACGGGAATGTAACCTTACGCAACGCAGCACCACAGGTATTTGTAGATGGCCGGCCCACTACCCTCTCGCTCGACCAGATACCGGCCGATGCCATCCAGAGCATTGAAATCATCACCAACCCTTCTGCCAAGTACGATGCCAGCGGCGGACAATCGGGTATATTAAATATTGTATTGAAGAAAAACCGGAAGACCGGTTACAATGGGGGCATCCGCGCCGGTATAGATTCCCGCGCGCGTATCAACGCCGGTGGCGACCTGAACGTGCGACAGGGAAAGATCAATGTATTTGCAAACGGCAATTATAACCAGCGCAAATCGAAAAGCTGGGGCGAAACAGACCGCCTGAATACGTTGCTGAACCCGCCCATCGAAACCATTCAGCGGAACAACAGCCAGTTCAACGGCTCCTTTGCCTTCGGCCGCATAGGATTGGATTATTTTATCGACAACCGCAATACCATCACCATTTCACAATCGATTGTGAATGGCGATTTCCGTTTCGATAACCGCAACAATGCTTTTGTAGATACAATGGGTATTGCAGAAGAAACACAATACCGCAATACGCTCGGCAAAAACCATTTCCGCAATTACGGCACCCAACTCGGCTTTAAACACCTGTTTGCCCAACCCGGCAAGGAATGGACGGCCGATGTGACCTATAACCGCAGCCGCAATAACAACCACAGCGATATCCGCTCACGCAGCTTCTATGACGAAGCACAGCAAAATCCCAAAACCAGTGAACTGCTGCAAGGTGTGCGGGGTGGCGGACGAAATGATTTCCTGGTGGTGCAAACGGATTTTGTAAATCCCATCAACGAAAACATGAAATGGGAAGCAGGGTTACGGGCACAGATGAGAACATCCGAAAGCTTCCAGAATAATTATTTCAATGAAGTGTTTCAACCCGGACTGAGCAACAGCTTTGAATATACCGATTATGTATATGCGGGATATGTGACGTTCTCACAAAAGGTTAAAGACAATTTCAGTTACCAGGTAGGACTGCGCGCCGAAAGCAGCAGCTATGATGGCGAACAGTTGGGCAAAGGCAGCTACAGCAACAGTTATCCCATCAGCCTGTTTCCAAGCGTGTTCCTTACGCGCAGTTTTGAAGGCCGGCAGGACCTGCAACTGAACTACAGCCGCCGCATCAACCGCCCGAACTTTTTCCAGTTGATGCCCAATACCGATTACAGCGATCCGTTGAACTACAACACCGGTAACCCCGATCTGAAACCGGAGTTCACGCATTCACTTGAATTGTCGTACCAGAAAACCTATGGCAACAACAATACTTTCCTGGCTACGGTATTCGGTAAATACACCACCGACCTTATTTCCCGCTACCAGAACTGGGGCCAACTGGGTCAAAGCAACGACTCCGCCTTCATATCTACCTGGGTGAATGCGGCCAGTGCCTACGCTGCAGGACTGGAACTGGTGTTTCGCAACAACTGGACAAAATGGTGGGACATGAACCTGAGCAGCAACGTGTATTATTCCAGCATTAAAGGCGATAATGTACTGGCCGATCTCGAGAACGACCGCACCAGTTGGTCGGCCAAGATGAACAATACCTTTAAAATGCCTAAGGGCTGGAGCATACAAATCAGCGGCGAATACCAGGGCAAGAGTGCCCTGCCTGTAACCACCAGCAACAGCGGCAATGAAAGAGGTGGTGGTCGCGGCGGATTTATGGGAGGCCCTCCTTCCACCACACAAGGCTACGTAGACGCCAATTACGGGGTGGATATGGGATTGCGCAAAGACATCCCGATCAAAAAGAACACCCTCTCTGTGTCGGTTAACTGGAACGATATTTTCCGCACCCGCCGGTATTTTGTGCATTCGGAGGCTACAGGTTTTGTGCAGGACGACTGGCGGAGAAGAGACCCGCAGATCGTACGGCTCAACCTCAACTATCGCTTCGGTAAATTTGATGCGGCCTTGTTCAAACGCAAGAATATGCGCAGCGAAGCCGAAGGCATGCAAAATGGTATGCAGGGCATGCAGCAATAATACAGCTCAGGTTGCCTTGGCACAGGTACAGCAATAATTTGAGACAGTTATAGAAAACAACATGCAACATAAAATGAAAACTACATGATGAATGTTGCAGGGGGCTGAAATTTCAGCCCCTTTTTTGTAGCTTGCCGCATCAAGTGCCAAACCACAGGAAGCGCGGAAGTTGTACCGAGCCTGATTACTTCCCGGAATTCCTGACTGTGGGACGAAATCAAATATGCAACTACTTACCTATCTCGCACTCGGCGACTCATACACCATTGGTGAAGGTGTACCGGTATATGAAAACTTCCCTTATCAAACGGTGCATATGCTCCGGAGAGCTGGCTATCCGTTCCTGGCGCCGGAGATTGTAGCGCGCACGGGCTGGACTACCGATGAATTAAAAGAAGGCATTGCCAATACGCCGTTGCTGGAATCGTACCAGTTTGTATCGCTGCTTATTGGTGTCAACAACCAATACAGGGGGCGAAGCGCGGAAGAATATGGCCGCCATTTTGCGCTGCTGTTGCAGCAAGCGCTTTCTTTTGCGGGGAACAATGCACAACGGGTGTTTGTATTGTCCATTCCCGATTGGGGCGTTACACCATTTGCCGAAGGCCGCGACCGGGCGGCAATTGCCAGGGAAATCGATCTGTTTAATGAAAAGGCGCAGCAGATAACGCAGCAGGCAGGTATAACCTTTATTGATATTACGCCCGGCACCCGCGAAGCCGCTACGGATGCAAGTTTGCTGGCAGGCGATCAATTGCATCCTTCCGGTAAGGAATATGCACGCTGGGCAGTAAAGCTGGCGGCTGCTATTAAAGACGTTTTGTAACCCCCCCGAAGGCTGAATCAAATACGTCCCGGAATCTTTAAGGTCCAAACCACTACCACTTCTTACCCTGATATTGTATATTTATTGTGCAGCTTTATAGTACAGCGCACATCCCTTAAATCTGGCAACATGCAAAGACTGAATGGCCGCGAGATTTTTTCCGGAATCCTGTTGTTATTTATCTCATCCGTTTACCTGTTTATTTTACTCACAGACTGGTTTTCCGCTTATGGCGATGCCTGGCGTGCCCTTAAAGGTATGTTCCAGGTAAATACCGAAGCCCTGAAAATGACCTTCCGGCGGCTGTTTGTCATTGTACCGGGATTGACAGGAGGTATTCTCCTGCTACGGCAAAGAACAACCGGCTGGATTCTCAGCTTTTCCACCTTACTGTTTCATTCCGGATTGGCGCTCTACCTTTTTACCAAAAGTTTTGCGCTGCTGGAGAGGGATGTCCTTTTCATCTTCATTTGCCTGGGTATCCTTTTATTGCTGTTGGCTACTATTTTCCTGCTCTTCCCTCCCACCCTCAAAAAATTCAGGGTCGGCAAGCGTACTATCTTACCAACCCTGGTGCTTTTCATGGCGTTGATTGCAGTGACTTTCTTTTTATAACATCATAACAGGTCTTCCTCCCGAATGCGGTATCGCTCCTTGATTTTACGCATCACTTCGTCCATGGATGGCCGGTGGTCACGCGGATTCCACTCACCACGCTCCCATTTTTCCAACTCTTCGTCGATGTGCTTTTGCTGCAAGGAAGTCATTTTTTCCACCAGCATGTCCGACATTTCCTTTTGTTTCCGATAAAATGCGCGGCGCTTTTCCAGCGTCAGTTCTTTGTCTTTGCGCATATCATTTTCGCTGGCGGCCATGCTCAGCAATTCTTCTTTTGCCAGGGCAATATCATATGGCCCCACGGGCATGATCAGTTTGGAAAGTATGGGTCCTACTTCAATCAGGATGATCAGCAGCGATAGCAACAAACTTGTCCAGAACACACTGCTTTCCTCGCCGGCCAGGTCAGACAAAGCTTTGTTTCTCTCCAGGAAGCCCACATTAGCCCGGGTGATGGCTTCGTATTGTTTGCGTTTGTCTTCAATACCTACACGCGCACTGGCCAGCAGACTGTCCTGCTTCCGGATATCGCTATCGAGTTGCTGCAATTCGGGGGTATATTGCTCCAGTGCTTTCCGGTAAGCTTCCTGTTTCAATAGAGTAAGTCTTTGAATGCCGCGTTGCATGGAGCCTCCTGTTCCGTCTGCTTCGCGTACGTATGCCTGTTGTAACCGATGCAAAGTATCTTCAATACTGTGTTTACGGGTAAGCAGGCGGTTGCGTTCAGCCTCTGTGGTCATCAGCAAAGCCTGGTTTTCCAGTTGCAGCAGGCTGTCGTTCAACTGCATCTTCTTGTGATTGTTCTCTACAAGCTTGGTATCGATTTCCTTTTCGAAAATTTTCAATTCAAGCGGGCGGGCAATGGTGATACCGATCAGCACGGCGAGCGCTATACGCGGTACTGCCATCCAGAACTGCCGGCGTTTGCTTACGCCATATTTGCGCATGGTGCTTACCAGGAAACGGTCGAAATTGAAAATGATAAGGCCCCAGGTTAATCCAAACAAAATGGTCCATATCCAGTTGTTGAATATGCTGTATACGGCATAGCCTGCAGACAGGCTGGCCAATACAAAAGTGGCCAGTATTACACCTCCCAGCCCGGAATACTTGCTGTGTTCTGAAGGAAATTGTTTCAGCAGGCTCTGGTGCGCGCCGGCGCACCACCATAAGAAGTTGTTGTCCGATTTTTTTCCGCTTCCCGTAGAAAATGAATCGTAGGTATACAAGCCACTATCATGGCCCGTGTTGTTGACTGCCATAAAATGTTAACAGGTTGTAGTGAATGTAAAGTTGGTTGAAGCGGAAACAGTAGAGTAACGCCGGAACCGGGCATTAATTGTCAATGAAAAGTGAAAAGCGATTACCAACCCAACGCCACTTTTGTGGCCATCGTTCCCATTACCCCTATTACGAGCCAGCCGGCAACGTACATCCAGCGGGGATGCTGATAACTGCCTGTGATGCGTTGCTGCGATGCAGCCAGCAACAACAACGCCAGCGCCACCGGTAAAATAAAACCATTCACCGTACCGGCCACAATGAGCAAGGGCACAGGCGCTCTTCCTGCTACAATGAAAATAAGCGTACTCACAATAATAAACAGGAAGGTGGCGGTTTTTGCATGTTTATCTATCAGCGGATGCAAACCTCTCAGGAAAGAAACGGAAGTGTATGCCGATCCCACCACCGAAGTAATGGCCGCGCACCATAGCACCATGCCAAACATGGTATACCCCACCGTTCCGGCGGCAATGCGAAATACAGCAGCGGGCGGATTGCCGGCATCCAGCGTTGCCCCGGTCATTACCACGCCCAGTGCCGCCAGGAACAACAGGATGCGCATCACCCCGGCCACCAGTATGGCGGTAACACTGCTGCGGGTTACCTGCGGCAAAGCCGCCTGCCCTTTGATGCCGGCATCGAGCAACCGGTGCGCGCCTGCAAAACTGATATACCCGCCTACTGTGCCGCCTACCAGGGTAACAATGGCGGCAATATCGGTTTCCTGCGGTAAAAAACTATGCCGAATAGCCTGAACAACGGGTGGATTGGACCGGAAAGCCACATAAAGCGTTAACCCGATCATTACAAAACCCAGCACCCGGGTAAACCAATCCATTGCTCGTCCAGCCTCCTTTACACCGAAAATAAACAACGCGATCAGCGCGCTGATTACGGCGCCCAATACCGGTTTATTGGGATCGGCATCCAGGTGAAACACCACATCCATGCCCAAACCCGCGCCTGCAATATTGCCTATGTTAAACGCCAGGCCGCCAATGGCAATCAGCACCGCCAGCACATGTCCCATACCCGGCAGCAGGCGGTTGGCCACATCCTGCGCCCGCATTTCGCTGACGGTTACAATACGCCAGATATTCACCTGCGCCGCAATGTCCAGCACAATGGAAATAAGAATCACAAACCCAAAACTGGTGAGCAATTGCTGGGTAAATACCGTTGTTTGTGTGATGAAACCTGGCCCGATAGCAGAAGTTGCCATCAGGAAAGCGGCGCCTGCAAGGGCATGTCGTGAAGATGAAGGCGTTGTCAAGGGATAGCGTTACAGGGTTTAAGCGTCTTGTAAAAATATAAATCGTGATTGATTACGGCGCTGCGATCCTAACCTCATGCTGGCACAGTGCATGATGAATTGCTTTGGCAAAAGCAACAGCGTGTGCACCATCGCCATGAATGCAGATGGAATCTGTTTTTACTGAAATTAACTTCTTATTATACGTATATACAGTATCGTTAGTTGCCAGTTGTAAAGCCTGTTGCACTGCAAGGTCAGTATCTTCAATCAACGCACCGGGTTGTTTCCGTGGGGTCAGTTGGCCGTTATCCTGGTAGGTCCTGTCGGCAAAAGCTTCTGCCACAAAACGCAATTTATATTGTTGCGCGGTGGTTTCCATCACACTGCCGCTCAATCCGTATAGCATCAGGTTAGGGTCCGTTTCCCGTATAGCAGCACAAATACATGCAGCAGTCACAGGATCTGCTGCAGCGCGGTTATACAAGGCGCCATGTGGTTTTACGTGATGCAGTGAAACGCCGGCCCGGGTACACAAGCGCTGTAGCATTTTTATTTGCGCTGCGACCAATGCAGTCAGTTGTTCTGGTTGCACCAGGGTATGCAGTACATCTGTGCGGCCAAAATTTTCCCGGTCAGGATAAGAAGGATGCGCGCCGATGGCTATATTATGTTTTAGCGCCAGCGCTATGGTAGCCTGCATGGTGTTTTCATCTCCGGCATGATACCCGCAGGCAATGTTTACCGAAGAGATATAAGGCATAATGTCCGCATCATGCGGGTAGCCTTCGCCCATATCGCAATTGAGGTCTACGATTGACACACCTGTTGATTCAGTTGGGTTATACAGGAAAGTTGCAAGATATTCAGTTCCTGTTGCATGGCCATGAGCAGTTCTTCGGCCATGGCTATATCGACCAGGGTAAAATGAATGCAGTCGCTGGGACGCAGTTGCGCCAGTTTGGGAAAATGCGCGGAAATTACATGCCCGATGCGCGGGTAACCACCAGCCGTCTGGTGATCGGCCATCAATACAATGAGTTGCCCATCGGGCAACAACTGCATGGTGCCAAAATGCACACCGGAGGAGACCAGTTCTGTTTTTTCATTTCTCACCAGTGGTACACCTTTCAACCGGTATCCCATACGATCACTATGGGGATGAATGATAAAATTGTTCTCAAGCAGTTCTATGCGGCATTGTTCTTCCAGTTGGTCCCATTCATTGCCTCTGATAAAAAACAGCTCATTCGGATATTGATAGGTTTTACCGGTGGCGGCTTTCCACCGCAACACCCGGTAATCTTTGCCTTCTTTGAGCAAAGCGGGAAAATAAATGCTGCTTTCGCGGAACGACAGTTCATCACCTTTCTCCAGTTTTCTCCCTTCATGCCCGCCGGCGCCCGCCTTGAGGTTGGTGCTATAACTCTGCAACCACTTGTCTGCGTTGAAACCGCCGTGTACAGCGAGATAGCAACGGGCGCCCCATTGCAAACGTGGAAAATGCAATACGGTATTTTTTCTTACCACGATCGGCCGCCAGAGTGGTAACGGTTCATCGTTCAGTGTGGGGGTGAAATCAGCGCCGGTCAGACTGATCAGGGCGTTTTGTTCAAACAGTATCTGCGGACCGGGAAAATGAATTTCCATTACGGCTTCGGTGCTTTCATTGCCTACCAGCATGTTGGCCACACGTGCAGCATACGGGTCCATCACGCCGCCAGGATTAATGCCCCAGTTGCCGTAACCATACCGGCCCATGTCCTGTATGGTATCAAGAAGTCCGGGTTTGATGATAGATATCGACAATAGCTGGTTGGGTTGTGTTTCAATTTAACAATTTCTCCCTGAAAACACTTAGCCGTTCCTATTCAAGCTTTCAAACTCCTTGCCACTGATCCTGTAAAACTGCACCTCATCGCCCGGCTGCAACAGAACGGGTATTTCGGCGCAAGCATCGAACAATGGCTGTGGCGTACGGCCGATGATGTACCAGCCGCCCGGGCAGTGCAACGGGTAAATGCCTGTTTGTCTGCCGGTAATACCCACACTTCCCGCTTTTACCGGCACAGGCTGCGCCTTACGCGGTATATACAATTGTTCATGCGTAAGACCCATATAGGCAAAGCCTGGCAAAAAACCGATCATGTATACCCGGTAGCTGCGCGAAAGATGCAGCGTGATGAGTTTTTCAGGAGAAAGCTTCAATTGAGCGGCCGCGGCTTCCAGGTCCACACCATAACCGTCTTCGTAACATACAGGAATGCGGACAGTGCGCGTGGCTGTATCCGGCAATGCCTGCGCCTTATGGTACGCCGCTTCGAGGTATTGTTGTAAAAAAGCAAATACGGTATTTTCCGGGTGATGTGCTTTTTTTACGGCCACCGGATCATATACCAGCGTAACCGAACTGTAGGCAATACGGCAATCGAGCAAACCGGTGAACGGTTGTTGCAGAATCTGTTCCCGTATGGCCAGCACTTTCCGGTTGAGCGCCGGATCGATTACGTTGCCCAGGTCCAGCGTAATGGCAGCATCGCCTATAGAAAATATCCTGTATGGCGCATCGTGCAGGTGCATGGATAATTGAAGTTAATGACTATTCCCCATTCAATACCTGACAGAACAACCAGTTTCACCGCCAAACAGGCACATTTTCGTGCTGACCCTTATGCACCAATTTGTTGTTTTCAACGTTATACACTAAAATTGCACGCCGACAACCCGCCTGGCGAGAGATTTGTTATGGTGTTTTGCTTTTCAATTTTCTAATACAGTCCGCTCTACCGGCGTTTAGGGTGCACAGAGTTAAATTAATAGTAAACAAGCGATTTTTAGCAAGGGTGCTAAAAGAGAATAATACATTATGGCGAAGAATTTATTGATAGTGGAGTCTCCTGCGAAAGCCAAAACCATCGAAAAGATCCTCGGTGATGAATTCGAAGTAAAAAGTTGTTATGGGCATATCCGCGACCTCGAAAAGGAGGAAATGGGTATCGATATAAAGAACAATTATACGCCCCGCTACATTGTTCCTGAAGACAAGGAAAAGGTGGTGAAGGAACTGAAAAGCATTGCCAAAAAGGCCAACGAGGTATGGCTGGCAACGGATGAGGACCGTGAAGGGGAAGCCATCAGTTGGCATTTGTGCGAGGTTCTGGGCCTCGATCCCAAAACCACCAAGCGGATTGTTTTCCACGAAATTACCAAACCCGCCATCCGGAAAGCGGTGCAAAATCCCCGCACCGTTGATATGAACCTGGTGAATGCGCAGCAGGCGCGCCGTGTGCTGGACCGCATTGTGGGTTTTGAACTCAGCCCGGTATTGTGGCGCAAGATGAGCATGAAGAACAACCTCAGCGCCGGCCGCGTACAGAGCGTTGCAGTAAGGCTCATTGCAGAGCGGGAAAGAGAAATCAATGCATTTACACCAGTTAGTTCGTTCAAGATCGAAGCCCTGTTTACTGCAAAAGACAGCAGCGGCAAGAACGTAACATTCGGGGCTGAAGGAAAGAAATATTCGGGCGCTGAAGATGCAGAAGCTTTCCTGAGAAGCTGTATCGGCGCAAAATATACGGTATCGGACATACAGGTTAAACCTGCCAAAAAATCGCCGGCCGCTCCTTTCACCACTTCCACACTGCAACAGGAAGCATCGCGCAAACTGGGTTATTCTGTTAGCCGCACGATGCTGCTGGCGCAGAAACTGTACGAAAGCGGTAAGATCACCTACATGCGTACGGATAGTGTGAATCTGAGTGAAACAGCCATGGAAGATATCCGCAACCAGATCACCAGTCAGTACGGAAAAGAATATTACCAGGAACGCAGGTTCAAGAACAAAAACGAAAGCGCGCAGGAAGCACACGAAGCCATCAGGCCCACATATATGGAAAACACTACCGTGGAAGATGCCGACTGCCGCAAATTGTACGATCTCATCTGGAAACGCACCATGGCCTGCCAGATGGCCGATGCTGAACTGGAAAAAACCATTGCCAAAATCAATATCTCTACCAATAATGAAGAGTTAACGGCAAGTGGTGAAGTATTGAAGTTCGACGGTTTTCTGAAAGTGTATCGCGAAGGCCGCGACGACGAAGATGAAGAAGAACAACAGGACGGTATGCTGCCGCCGTTAACCGTGAGCCAGCAATTGCCGTTGAAAGAAATGAGAGCAGTGGAGCGCTTCACTCGTCCCCAGCCCCGTTATACGGAAGCTTCGCTGGTAAAAAAACTGGAAGAACTGGGCATTGGCCGTCCTTCCACCTATGCGCCCACGATCTCTACCATATTGAAAAGAGGCTATGTGGAGAAACGTGATAAGGAACCGATCAAACGCGACTTCCGCATATTTGTATTGAACAATGGTGAAATCAAAAAACTGACTGAACAGGAAAATACCGGGGCTGAAAAAGCCAAACTATTCCCTACCGATCTCGGACTGGTGGTGACGGATTTCCTGAAGCAGTATTTTGATGATATCATGGACTACGGTTTTACGGCACGCATTGAAGAAGAATTTGACCATGTGGCCGCCGGCAAACTGAAGTGGAACAGCATGATCGATGATTTCTATATTCCTTTCAAAAAGGATGTAGAAAAAACCATCGAAACAGCAGAGCGTATCAAAGGCGAAAGAGAGCTGGGCATCGATCCGCAAACCGGCAAGAAAGTGGTAGCACGCATGGGCCGGTATGGTCCGATGGTGCAGATCGGCAGTGTAGACGATGAAGAAAAACCGCAATTCGCCAAACTGAAAACCGGTCAGAGTATCGAGACCATCACGTTTGAAGAAGCGATGGAGTTGTTCAAACTGCCGCGCACGCTCGGACAATTTGAAGAGAAAGATGTGGTGGTGAACATCGGCCGTTTTGGCCCGTACATTGCGCACGATGGCAAATTCTATTCACTCGGCAAGGAATTTGATCCCTATACCATAACGCTCGAAGAAGCTATTCCCATTGTAGTGGAAAAGCGCGAAGCGAAAGAAAAACGCACCATCAAAGTTTTCGAAAAAGAAAAAATACAGGTGTTGCGTGGCCCGTACGGACCTTATATCAAACAGGGATTGCGCAATTACAAACTGAGCAAAGAGCAACAGGAAAGAGCGGAAGAACTGACGCTGGAAGAATGTTTGAAAACCATTGAAGAACTGAAAGCAAACCCGCCGAAGAAAGTGCCGAGGAAGAAGAAGGCGGGGTAAGGGGGCTGAATTGTTTGGATCTTTCACTGTAACATCCTACTGCTGTCAGGATAAGAAAATAATATATGCTTATCCTCAAATTCCACCTCACCGAAGAAGAATACTTCGACTACAACTATTACACCGCCTGGGCAGCGCCCAACAAGCGCAGTTACCGGATGCGCTATTATCTGAGCGTATTCCTGATCTATACGGCCATAGCCGCCTTATATGTTTTTACCATTCACAGTCACCGGATCCTTGTTGACCTCATCATCTTTTCAGTAATAGCCATTGTGTATTTTCTGCTGGTGCCGGTACTGATCAAGCGGTCCATTCGCCGACGCGTACGCGATATCCTGGCACAACCCGAAAACAGTCACGTGCTGGAAGCATCCGAAATCGTTTTGATGGATACCGGCATCATTGACAAAGACAATGCTTCCGAATCCCGCTATTCCTGGGAAGCTATTGTACGCAAGGCAGAAACGCCCACCTCCTGGTATCTGTATACGAATTCCTGGCATGCCATCGTTATACCAAAGCGGGTAGTCACCAACCCGCAGGACAAAGAGGAATTGCAACGCCTGTTCGATGAGCATTTGTCGCTCAGCTCAGAGTTTGCCAATCACGAAAACCTGTAAGCATTCGCTTTCACTTACCTGGTTATACAGGCACAAATGTGAATTTGTGGAAAAAAACTCTTAAAATATATTTTAAGTTGCCCGATCTTGACCACATTATACCATAAGGTCTGAAATTTGAAGTATAGAACAACAATGGAAGAAACCCGGGAAATATCAGCACTGTTTCATCTCATAGACGATCCTGATGAGGAAGTCTTCAATGCCGTGTCGTCCCGCATTATCGATTATGGTAAAGGAATTATTCCGAACCTGGAACATTTGTGGGAAAACACGATACGCGAAGATGTGCAGGAAAGGATCGAGCTGTTGATTCACCGGCTGCATTACCGTGATCTGACAGAAGAGTTTGAACAGTGGAATAAAAATATTCACCAGGACCTCCTCACCGGAGCGTTGCTGGTGGCGCGTTTCCAGTATCCTGATCTCGTTACAGCACAGGTATACCAGGACATTGAAAAATTGCGTCGCAATATCTGGCTCGAGTTGAATAATTATCTTACACCGCTGGAGCAGGTAAATATTCTCACCAGTATTTTGTACAATTATTTCAATCTGCGCGGCAGCGAAGTGGCGTACCAGCATCCGGAAGAGTTTCTGATCAACAAACAACTGGAAACCAAACGCGGCAACACCATTGCCAACGGTATCCTGTACCTGATATTAAGTGAACTGCTCGACGTGCCCGTACGGGCCATCAATATTCCGCGGCAGTTTGTGCTGGGTTATTTCAAATCTGATTACGATTACACGCGTCATACCGAAAACCCGCTGTACAAAACCGAGTTTTTTATTGACCCGCTCAGCGGACAGGTATTTACCCATAAGGATGTGGAAAATTATTTCAAGCGCATCAATGTGCCGCCTGTAGCCGCCTACTTCAAACCCATGAACAATAAAAAGGTGATTCAGACACTGCTGGAAGAATTCAGCAAATGTTTTGAAGATGAAAAGCACCGCTACAAACAGCAGGAACTGCTGGCGCTGGCAGAAATGATCAGTTCCAATGAATGAATAAAAAAGGCAGAAGTAATTGACTTCTGCCTTTAAATATTTGTTGTTCTTACTTTTACACGCCGAGACTCCATCCCTGTCGATATTCTCTCTTCACAAACTGGTTCGCTTCGTCAAAGTTGGTAATCTTCATGTTTTTGGCATCCCACAACAATTTTTTGCGACCGGGATATCCTTTTCCGTTAGGCCCTTTGATGTACCAGCTGCGGAGCGCCAGGTTGCCCATCAGTACCGTTTCGGTAAGCGGACCGGCATATTCAAACGGCGAACTGAGTTTCTTTTTACCATAACCGGCAATGCAGGCATTTACCCACTGCAGATAGTGACCTTCGGGCACGCGCTCAATGGTTTCTTTTACTTTCACTTCTTTGGTCCTTGAAGTGGGCAGTAAAGTCGGGTTCATACCGTAAGTGCCGCACATCATTTTACCTTTGGTGCCGATGATGAGCACACCGCAACCATCGCTGTCGCCAAACATTTCATCCGGGCCCAGTTCATCAGGACGTTCAGGTAAAATACCGCCGTCCATCCAGTACAGGTTTACGTCGGGTTTACCGTTCTGACCGGGGAATTTTATTTTGATGCTGGACGCGGCCGGGCAGCTTTCCGGATAGTAGGAAGGACGCCACATTTGTTCGTAAATGGTGGCAACGCTGCATTCCACTTCGCTGGGATAACCAAGGCCAACGGTCATAAAGGCCGGATCAATGAGGTGACATCCCATATCGCCCAATGCACCAGTACCGAATGACCAATAGCCGCGCCAGTTGAACGGAACATATTTTTCATGATATTCTTCCCACTGGGCAGGTCCGAGCCACAGGTCCCAGTCGAGTTCCCTGGGCACTTCTTCCTTTCCTTTCGGTTTGCCAAAACCCTGCGGCCATACCGGGCGGTTGGTCCATACATAGATTTTGGTGGCATCGCCGATCAGACCGGCCCGGTACCATTCCTGCATTTTGCGTACGCCATCGCCGGAAGCGCCCTGGTTGCCCATCTGGGTAACTACCTTGTAGCGCTTGGCCGCTTCCGTTAGCATGCGGGCTTCGTAAATATCGTGGGTGAGCGGTTTCTGTACGTATACGTGTTTGCCCAACTGCATGGCAGCAATGGTGGCCACGGCATGCGTATTGTCCGGCGTGGACACGGAAACCGCATCAATGTTTTTGCCTTCTTTTTCCAGCATTACGCGGTAATCCTTGTAGTAGCTGGCTTTGGGAAAGCGTTCGCGGCTTTTTGCAGCCTGGCGGTCGTCCACATCGCACAGCGAAACAATATTCACGTGCGGACTCTTGGCAAATTCAGTCAGGTCGCTGTAACCTTTGCCGCCTACGCCAATGCCGGCAATATTCAATTTATCGCTGGGCGCTACATAGCCGCGGCCCAGCACATGTCGCGGTACTATAAAAAAGCCCGCAGCCGCCAGGGAGGTATTCCGGATAAAGGCCCTTCGGGAATTTCCCTTGTTTGCTTTCTTCATATGCTTTTAAGATGAATTTGGTTGCTAATTCGATTTAGTTCTGCTAATATAGATTTTTTTTCGACACGATTCAGGTTGAGCAATTATATTGACCGGGGTCGGACTTTTTTTTACACAATTTGATTCCTTAGTGCAAAGCCTGGCTTAAATTTCCAGCTTCCAATTCCCCCTGTATTCCCTCTTCACAAACTGGTTGGCCGGTTCAAAATTCGTAATCTTCATCGCCTGCCCGTCCCATAGCAATTGTTTTCTTCCCGGATATCTTTTACCACCGCTGGCAGTAGTTTCACTGTAATTGAAACTCCTCACCGCCAGGTTGCCCATAAGCACTGTTTCGGTAAGTGGACCGGCTTCTGAAAATGGAGAACTGGTATAGGCGCCATATCCTTTGATGCAGGCATTGACCCATTGCGCCTGGTGACCATCCCATCCTCCCGGCACCAATGGTTTATCGGTGGCAGGCAGCGATACATCCGCCATTCTGCTGGTAGGCAATAAAGTGGGATTACGGCCAAACAAACCCGCCATCAGTTTTCCTTTGGTACCTTCAAACAAAATACCGCCATCGCCTTCACCCAGCTGTTGATCAGGCAATAATTCAGGCGGACGTTTGGGCATGATGCCGCCATCGTACCAGATCAGTTCCACCGCCGGTTTATTGCCGCGGGCAGGGAACTGGATATGGATTTTTGATGAAGGCGGATAACTGTCTGTATATACTGCTTCCTGGAAAAAGCCCGTCCATACACGGCCCACACTGCATTCTACCGCTACAGGATAACCGAGTTTCAATGCGCGGTAGGGAACATCCATAAAGTGGCAACCCATATCGCCCAGTGCCCCCGTGCCAAAATCAACCCAGCCCCGCCAGGTGGCCGGCAGGTAAGCAGGATGATAATCGCGCCAGGGCGCAGTGCCCAGCCACAGGTCCCAGTCCACTTCTTTGGGTACAGCATATTTGCCGGTGGGTGTAGCAATGCCTTGCGGCCATACGGGCCGGTTCGTCCATACATGCACGGTATGCACATCGCCAATGATGCCCTGTTCAATCCATGCTTCAACATTCCGGGTATCAGTTCCGCTGCTGCCCTGGTTGCCCATCTGGGTAACCACTTTGTATTTTTCAGCGGCTTGCGTTAATATGCGTGCTTCGTAAATATCGTGGGTAAGTGGTTTTTCGAGGTAGATATGTTTGCCCAGTTGCATGAAAGGCAGTGCCTGTACGGCATGCATGTGGTCGGGCGTACTGATAATTACCGCGTCGATTCGCTTTTCCTCTTTGGACAATAATTGTCGGAAATCGCGGTAATAAGGTGCTTTGTCGAATTGTTTTCTTACCGGTGCTGCCTGGCGGTCGTCCACATCACAAAGGGCCACAATATTGGCCACACCGCTTTTGTGTGCCATCTCTATATTCACAGTGCCCTTCCCTCCTACGCCAATGGCCGCAATATGCAGCTTATCGCTCGGCGCCACATACCCGCGTCCCAGCACATGACGAGGTACTATAAAAAATCCTGCTGCCGCCAGGGAGGTATCCCTGATAAAACGACGCCGGGATGCAGATTTCTTGTTCATACAGCAAGACAGTTTTTACCAAGCACTATACGCCAATACCAGGCACTCAATAAAAAGCAAATCACAAAAAGCAATCAACATAGACCGGACAAAAATGTACCGGGTTGCATCCGTTATTTTTTTCTTCGGGTGAATTTGTCTTTTGTGATTTGCCTGTTGTGATTTCTTTACGAAAGGTTTGCCTCCAGTGTAATCTCCATATTCAAAGCCTTACTTACCGGGCAATTGGCTTTCGCATCCTCCGCGCATTCCCTGAATTTGTCGGCAGCTATGCCCGGCACCTTCGCATTCAACACGAGATGAGAACTTTTGATTACGCCTTCTTCCAGCGTTACCGTAGCAGTTACTTCCAGCGATTCCGGTGTAAAACCAGCGCCGCCCAGTACAAAACTCAGCTTCATGGCAAAACAGCCGGCATGCGCGGCTGCAATGAGCTCCTCGGGATTGGTGCCTACACCCTGTTCAAATCTCGACAAATATGAGTACTGCATGTTTTCCAATGCCGTGCTTTGGGTGGTAAGCGTACCCTTTCCTTCTTTACCGGAGCCGTTCCAAACGGCTGTTGCTTTTCTTTTCATCTGTGTAATATTTATATTCGAAAATAATTGCGTTGATAAAAGCCTCCTTTTACGGCTGTGGGTTTAAATATTAGTGCTATTGGTTACGCTACTCCTCAATATTTTTGGTGCCTAAATAAAATACACCATGACGATAACCTGGGATGACTTTGCAAAAATCGACATCAGGGCCGGAACAATTACGGAAGTTACAGATTTTCCCAAAGCAAGGAAGCCTGCTTACCAGTTAACGGTTGATTTTGGGCCGCTGGGCATTAAAAAATCATCGGCCCAGATCACAGCCTTTTACAGTAAAGAAGAACTGGTTGGCAGGCAGGTAATCGCTGTAGTGAACTTTCCACCCAAACAAATTGCCAATTTCCTGAGCGAATGCCTCATATTGGGCATTTATACTGATAAAAATGAAGTAGTTTTATTGCAGCCGGAAAGGAAAGTAGAGAATGGATGGAAGATCGGGTGAGCAGCCATGAACAACTTCACTACATATTATCAATCACCTGTTGGACTGCTGCGCATCAGCGGCACCGAACATTTCATCAGTGAAGTAAGTTTTGTTGACAATCCCGATGAAATTGTCGACAATACCGGTAAAGAACAGCTGCCTCCGCTGGCCATACAGGCCATCGAACAGCTGATCCAGTATTTTCATGGCAACAGAAGGGTGTTTGAATTGCCCCTTAGTCAGCCGGGCACTGAATTTCAGCAAAAGGTATGGCATGAGTTGCTGAATATTCCATTCGGCAAAACGATCAGTTACCTCGAACTCTCACGCCGCCTGGGCGACCCCAAAGCTATCCGCGCTGTAGCTGCAGCCAATGGTAAAAACCAGTTGGCCATTATCGTTCCCTGTCATCGCGTAATTGGTTCCAACCGTGAACTGGTGGGTTATGCAGGCGGTTTGTGGCGAAAAAAATGGTTGCTCGATCACGAAAACAAAGTAGCGAATGGCGTTCAAACGCTTTTTTAGATAAACCGCAACGGCACAGCTTTTGAAAGCAGTGCCAATATATCTTTGTCAATTCATAAGGCACCGCATGGCGGCAAGAATTTCATTACTACAGGGCGATATCACCCAAGTTGCAACCGATGCCATTGTGAACGCAGCCAACAGTTCGCTTATGGGAGGTGGTGGCGTGGATGGCGCCATCCATCGTGCCGGTGGTCCGGCTATCCTGGAAGAATGCCAGAAAATTGTGGACAGACAGGGAGGTTGTCCTACCGGCGAAGCAGTGATTACTACTGCCGGTAAACTCCCCGCTAAATTTGTGATCCATACGGTTGGCCCGGTATGGAATGGTGGTAATAAAAGTGAAAGGGAGTTACTTGCTTCCTGCTACAAAAACTCGCTGCTATTGGGATTGCAGCATGATGTGCGCAGTATCGCTTTTCCGAATATCAGCACCGGCATTTACCGGTTTCCTAAAGAAGCAGCAGCGGTAATCGCCCTACGCGAAGTGAAACTGTTCATTGCAACCCACCAGGCGCCCGACGAAGTGATTTTTGTTTGTTTCGACCACGAAAATTATGCCTTGTACCAGCAATTGCTGAAAGAAGCGTAACAGTACGCTTTCACACCAACACAACAAAAGAACCAATATATCATATGCCATTTAAAGCACTTTGGGTTACTGAAAAGAACGGAGGAAAATTTGAAAGGAATATTATTGAACGATCGGTAGATGACCTGCCGCCGGGCGATGTATTGATTGCTGTGCATTATTCTTCGCTGAACTATAAGGATGCGCTCTCCGCTACGGGCAATAAAGGCATTACCCGCAAATTTCCTCACACTCCAGGCATTGATGCTGCAGGTGTGGTGGAACTGAGCCGTAGCGACAAATTTGCCGTTGGCGATGAAGTACTGGTTACCGGTTATGATCTGGGTATGAATACCGCAGGCGGCTTTGGGCAATTCATTCGCGTACCCGCTGAGTGGGTAGTGATGAAACCGCAGGCCTATACGCTCAAGGAATGTATGATCATTGGCACGGCCGGTTTCACTGCCGCCATGGGATTATACAAAATGCAGTTGCTGGAACAAACACCGGAAAAGGGTCCCATTGTAGTTACCGGCTCCACCGGCGGTGTGGGCAGCCTGGCAGTTGCCCTGCTTTCCAAAGCAGGATTTGAAGTAGTGGCCGTTACAGGTAAACCCAACGCATGGGAATATTTGCAACATCTCGGCGCCGCCCGCATGGAAGGTCGTGATTATGTAAATGACCAATCGGGCAAGGCGCTGATCAAATCACAATGGGCAGGCGCCATCGATACAGTGGGTGGCAATACGCTGGTGACCCTGCTCAAAGGTTGCAAAGGTGATGGCTGTGTGGTGTGCACCGGGCTGGTAAGTTCGCCCAAACTGGACGCCACCGTATATCCGTTTATCCTGAATGGTGTGAACCTGCTGGGCATAGGTTCCGCAGAAACGCCCATGACCACGCGACTGGCCATTTGGGAAAGACTGTCCGATGCCTGGAACATCAAGGATAAACTGCATGCCATTGCCAAAGAAGTAACGCTGGAAGAACTCAACAGCACCTATATTGACCAGATCCTGCAAGGAAAGATTATGGGCAGGGTCGTTGTAAATCTGCTTGACTAAACCCCATGGACCTGCTGCACTGGAAAATTATCAACATCATCGACGAAACACCCGAAACGAAAACCTATGTACTGGAAGCAACGGACAACCGCGCAGTGTCCTATGATGCCGGTCAGTTTCTCACCTTCCTGATACCCTTTCGTGGCAGGGAGATCCGGCGTTCCTATTCGCTTTCGTCAACACCAGGCGTAGATAAGCACGTAAGCATCACCGTTAAGAAAAAGATTAACGGTGAATTGTCCCGCTATATTCATGAGAACTGGCACAAAGGCACCCTGGTGACCAGCATCGCTCCTGCCGGATTGTTCCGTATAGCAACCAGGCCCGATGCCAGGCGGCATTTTTATTTTATTGCTGCCGGCAGTGGTATTGTGCCGGTGTTTTCACTGTTGAAGAAAGTATTGCACTTTGAACCGGGCAGCAGGGCAACCCTGATTTACCAGAACTACGACGAAGCGCATATCATTTTTCATACATCGTTACAACAACTGGAAAAGCAGTTTGGAGACCGCTTTCACCGCATCGATCTCTTAAGCCGGCCGCTGCATGCGCAACACAAACCACACCGGCTAAACAATGCCCTGCTGGAAGGATTGATCCGCGCTACGCATCATCTGAATGACACGACCCTGTTTTATACCTGCGGTCCCCTGCTGTTTATGAAAATGGTGGAATTTACTGTGCGCGTAATGGGATTTGCTGCCGAGCAGGTGCGCAAAGAAAATTTTACGGTAGACACCATACCACCGCCGCCATTTACGCTTGAACCGGCGCCGCGCCAGGTGACGGTGCATTACGGGCAGGAAACATTTCGTTTTACTTCGGCCTGGCCACGTACCATTTTGCAGGCGGCGTTGGATAATCATATTGCATTGCCCTATAGCTGCCGGGGAGGAAGGTGCTCTTCGTGCGTGGCGCGCTGTGTGAGTGGGTCTGTAAAGATGAGCATTAATGATGTACTAACGGACAAGGATATGCGGGAAGGGCTGGTGCTTACGTGTGTGGGATATGCGGAGACGGATGTGGTGCTGGAGTTTTGAACCGGCGATGCTGCACGCTGCTTCACTTTAATTTCTTAATAAAACAAACCAGTCTTTCCGCCTCGGTAAAGCCAATGGCTTTGTGAAAATCAATGTTCATCTGGTTTTCTAATTCTGAATCAGACCCCATTTCAGTGCATCCTTTTTCTTTTGCCCAGGCTTCTGCAGCAGCTACCAATTGGGCAGCAACCCCTTTGCGGCGGTATGGTTCCGTTACGTAGATACCTTCAATGTAGCCCACGGGACTGGTTTCACTGCCTTCTACATAATCATGCCGCAGGGTAACCATAATAAAACCCTGGTAGGCGCCATCGTGGCTTTTGTACAACATCATTGCTGCCCGCTCTTTGTCCAGTACACTGATTTCCCGATACAGGTTGGCCCGGGGCACTTCATTCCATAATTGCATCGCCAGGTCGGCACAGGCATCCATATTGGATGGGTTGAGCATTTCGATCATACAAGTATAGTGATGAGCATGTTATAGTAGCAAGCTTTACTCATTTCAACGATTCAGCTGAAAACGCCAGCGGCAGCAGCATACCTGCATGGGGTATAACATAGATTTTACCTTCCATACCTCCAAGCACCAGACGGATCGGGTGATTGGCCCTGTTTTCAAACTCCTGCAGCGATTGCCGGCAAATGCCGCAGGGGGCAATGGGTTGATCGGATGGAGCGGCTGCAGACTGATAGCTGATAGCGATGGCCTCTATGGGTACATTCGGATACAGCGAAGCAGCAGCGGCCAACACTACCCTTTCTGCGCATAGTCCTGCAGGAAAGGAAGCATTTTCCTGGTTAGTGCCGGCCACAATTTCTCCATTGGCCATTTTTGCCACAGCGCCCACGAGGAAATTGGAATAAGGCGCATACGCCTGTTCCGTTACAGCCCGCGCCTCTTCCAGCAGCCAGGCATCGTCTTTACCCAACTCTTCGATACTGTCGTATACTTCGAAGGAAAACTTGTACTCCTCTTTTTTCATGATGACACGAATGTACGTCCGCGCATTACGCGAATGCTATTGGTGAATGAAAAACCTGCGTTATTCAGGGAAACGGGTGGTTGATGGCACGTTCGTGAATGCGGTCAACAGCTGCATCAGTTGCGAGGAACTCCTATCCATCGCTGCCTCATAGGTTCATTATGGGCAAGCGATCATTCCCGTCAATGGATGGTTTTGAACAACCGCTTCCATCTCGGGCCGCCCTCCCAGCTCATCCAGATGAGCCAGGCTTCGCCAACGATATGATCTTCCGGCACGAACCCCCAGTAACGGCTGTCCTGCGACCGGTGACGGTTATCGCCCATCATCCAGTAGTAGTTCATTTTAAAAGTATAGGTGGTAGCTTCCTTGCCGTTGATGAAAATTTTGCCATCCCTTTCTTCCCATTCGTTGTTTTCATATACACGGATAGCGCGCTTGTAAAAAGCGATATTCTGTTTATTCAACTCAATGGTGGCTCCTTTTTTGGGTACCCATAATTTGCCGAATTCATCCACCGTCCAGGTGGCCACCGATGTATCGCGCGGAAAAATGCGTGGATCAAATCCCGTGTCCAGCTTCATTTCCATACTGACCACACCCGGTATTTGCTTCACTTTTTCCGCTTCTTCCAGCGTGAGATTGAGTATGTAACTGTTGCTGCTGCCATCCGTCAGATAATCGCTGTTATCCTGGATCCTGATGCCTGCTTCACGCAGTTCGATTTCGCTCAGCAGGCGATTGGTGGTTACCCTGTATTCAGTAGCGGCGGTAGGGCTGATAAATGCTTTTTCACCGTTTACATACAGGATGCCCGAGCGGATCTCTATGGTATCGCCCGGAATGCCCACGCAACGTTTGATATAATTTTCCCGCTTGTCAACCGGGCGGGTTACTACCGTATATTTATCCCATACAATCTGCCTGGCCCGTTCAGCAGCCACCGCGTTCAAACGCTCCTCATCATTGGGAAACTGGTTGCGCAACAGGCGGCGCTGGCGTTGTTCCTCCTCCAGCAGGATATCGTAATACGGGTCCATGGAATCATATTCCTTCGTAAGCGTATCGCCTGCAGGGAAATTGAATACCACTACATCGTTGCGCTTTACAGGGCTTTCAAACCAGCGCGTATAGGGCAGCTGAACAACTTCCGTATAACTTTTGATATTCAGTCCGGGTATGGTATGATGCACAAACGGCACGGCCAGCGGGGTATTGGGAATCCGGGGGCCGTAACTCAGTTTGCTCACAAAAAGAAAATCATTCACCAGCAACGTTTTCTCCATCGACCCGGTAGGAATGGTATAGGCCTCAAAGATGAAAATCCGGATAAGGGTGGCGGCTACCACGGCAAACACGCCGGCATCGATCCATTCGCGGGCAGTGGTTTTGCGGTGGTTTTTTACTGCCTCGAAACCGAGAAATTTTTCATGCGGTTTGGAACCCAGGTAGGGAAAATACAGAAAGGCCACCAGGGCCGCAGCGGCATGCTCCAGGAAACCGAATTTGCCAAACAACTTAACCCATTCCACCAGCAGCCACATGCTGATAAACCATCCTACAATGGGTATGAACTGCCAGAAAAACCAGTGTTTGTGAATGCGGGCGGCTTTAACAATTTCCCATGTATTCAGAAAAGGTACAAATGCTTTCCAGGCAGGGATCCCGGCTTTCTTGAACATTTTGTATAACCCGTACGAAGGGAGCAATACAATGAGCAGTGAAATCAAAATTATTACCAACAGGTCGTGTGAACTCATTCCCGAGCTTTTTATAAATGCGTATGTTCATGGGTTATAACACTTGAAACCCATTTAAAATCTGTTTAACCCACTTAACGCGAATATGTGCGATTTTCTGCGAATATCGCGCATTGGGGGCCAAATTTACGGTAATATTTGGTGTTCAGGGCATTAATGCTGATCAGTGGTTGGTTGCCCTCCCGTAGCCGGCCACGCGGTAAACTAATAACTGATTTTCAAACAAATTAACAACTGCCACCAAACACTATTTGAACGAATGTGTAAGTTGTAATATCTTTCGTTTTGTTACAGACGTATGAATTGTTTTTCTATACGTGATATAGAAAACCTGACCGGCATAAAGGCCCACACCCTCCGGATGTGGGAGCAACGGTACCAGCTGTGCTGCTGCAAACGCAGGCGCAGCAGGCACCGGTTTTACGATAATGAAGACCTGAAATACATCCTCCGGATCGCGTACCTGTACAATAATGGTTACAAGATTTCGCAGATAGTCGGTTTTTCCGAGGAGGAAATCAGGCGCCTTGCCCTGGAACTGAGAGAGAACAGCGACAATTCCGATATATATATTAATCAACTGACGGAAGCTGCCATTGACCTCGATCAGCCCCGTTTTGAAAAATTATTGCACACACTGGTATTGCATGCAGGATTTGAAAAGAGCGTGCTCAAAGTGTTGTTCCCTTTGCTCAAACGCATTGGGGTGCTGTGGCTTACCGGCCATGTAATACCCGCGCAGGAACATTTTGCCAGCGCCCTGATTCTGAAAAAAATGATGCTGGCAATAGATGGGCTGGAAAAACCGGTTTATACCGGCGGCCGCCTGGTGTTGCTGTTCACGCCTACCGGGGAGTTGCATGAAATTCCTCTCCTTTTCATGCAATACATGCTGAAGAAAAATGGCGTGCCTTATATCTATCTTGGCAAGAATGTGAGCCTCGAGATGTTGCAATGGATCTGCTGCAGGCACCCGGTAACACAATTGTATTTCCACGTCATTACGAACCTGACGAAGTGCGATATGAAAGAATATGTGTGCAAATTATCGCAACGCTTCCCCGATAAGGAAATCGTGTTTTCCGGTTCACATGCCTGCCAGTGCCATGGAGCACCGGTGAACGTGCGCCGGCTGGGATGTCATGAAGAGATGATGGCGTTTTGCCAGGAGCATGCGCAACCCATCAACAAAGCCGCCATTTAGCAGTGAACATTGCACTATTTTCGCGGCAATACATACATCTGCACATCGTCCACATTTATCGTCTTACCCGATAGTATGATCAATCTTTCCACCACATTGCGCAGTTCACGAATATTACCGGTCCAGTTGTGTTGTTTCAATGCTTCCAGTGCTTCCTTATCAATCGTTTTACGGGCAATGCCGTAATCGGAACAAATATCCGTGAGGAATTTGTCTACCAGCAAAGGAATATCGTCTCTCCGGTCGTTGAGTGAAGGCACGTGTATGATGATAACGCTTAAACGATGGTAGAGGTCGAGACGGAAATTCTTCTCATCTACTTCTTTCAGCAAATCTTTATTGGTAGCGGCAATTACCCTTACATCCACATTGATGTCCTTATCGCCGCCCACCCTGGTGATCTTTCCTTCCTGCAATGCCCGCAGCACTTTGGCCTGCGCATTGAGGCTCATATCACCAATTTCATCGAGGAAGAGCGTACCGCCATGCGCCTGTTCAAATTTTCCGATACGTTGTTTTACTGCAGAAGTGAAAGAGCCTTTTTCATGACCAAATAACTCACTTTCGATCAGTTCACTGGGAATGGCCGCGCAGTTCACTTCCACCAGCGGGCCCGAAGCACGGTTGCTCTTTTCATGTACCCAACGCGCCACGAGTTCCTTCCCCACCCCGTTTTCACCGGTAATCAGGATACGCGCGTCCGTAGGCGCTACTTTATCGATGGTTTCTTTGATCTTGATGATAGGGCCTGATTCGCCGATCATTTCCTCCACCTTACTCACTTTCCTTTTCAACACCTTCGTTTCCGCCACCAGGTTGGTCTTATCCATGGCATTGCGGATGGTGATCAGCAAACGGTTCAGGTCTGGCGGTTTGGAGATGTAATCATAGGCCCCTTTCTTTACAGCTTCCACGGCCGTTTCAATGGTACCATGGCCGGATATCATGATCACAGGCACATCCGGGTTGGCTTCCCGCGCCTTATCGAGAAATTCTATGCCATCGAGTTTGGGCATCTTGATGTCACACAACACCACATCGTAATTCTTCTCCTTGAACCGCTTCAGGCCTTCTTCACCATCGCCCGCTTCTTCTATTTTGTAGCCTTCATATGAAAGGATTTCAGACAAAGTCTTCCGGATTGCTTTCTCATCATCAATTATCAGAATGTTTGACATAAGTTTTTAACAGGCTTTTGCTATGGAAAAATTGGAGGGGCAACTCTCATCACGAAGCTCAAAAATAACCAATATGCAGGTTCAAAGATTCTTTCCTGTCATTTTCCCCTTTTTCCTCAGTTGTTTTTCCTCCCCGTCCCATTCTTTTAAAAATGCCGGTGTTGCCCCTGGCGTGATGGAAGGGGTAACCATCAACTGCCCGTTTCAACCTTTTAAAATTATCGGCATTGTCCCGGGTGCGATGGAGGGGGTAACGATCAGCAAACAGGTGGCCGATATACCGCCGCCTGAAGGATATACCCGCATGCAGGCTGATGCAAAATCTTTTGCAGCCTGGTTGCGCAAGGTGCTCCTGAAGTCAGACAGCCGCGTATACCTGTACAACGGGCAGCTAAAAAGCAACCAGCAGGCGCAGTATGCAGTGCTCAACATCCCGGTGGGCAGGAAAGACCTGCAGCAATGTGCCGATGCCGTGATGCGCCTGCGGGCGGAATACCTGTATGAGCACAACCGGCTGCCGGAGATTTCCTTTTCTGATAATAATGGTAAAAAATACAATTGTCCGAAGCAGGCAGACCGCCAGCAGTTTGAGCGCTACCTCGAACAGGTTTTTACCTGGTGCGGCACGGCTTCGCTCGAAAAGCAACTGGTGGCCGTGCAGCAATTTACCGATATCCAACCGGGCGATGTACTGGTCCGCGGCGGGTTTCCCGGCCATGCGGTGATTGTTATGGATATGGCGCAAAACAGCGAAGGTCATAAAGCCTATTTGCTGGCACAAAGCTATATGCCTGCCCAGGACATCCATATCCTGAAAAATCCCCGTAACGAAGAGATTTCACCATGGCATTTCGCAGAAGATAAAAACCTGATTTACAGCCCGGAATGGACATTTTCTCCAAAAGAATTAAAAAGATGGCCGGGAGAAGAGTAATAACAGCTTGCAAATGCCGTTTTAGGATATTATTTTAGGACCGATATCTTTTGCAAAACCCAGTTAAAAAACAGTAACTATGAAAGCTCACGCGAACGTTCGCAATGAACCTTCAGTTAGTCCCGTCATTAAAAAGGTGGCTATTCTGGGAGGATTCGCCTTAACCTGCATGTGGTTATTCCTGGAATTCTGCTCTACCATAATGAACTTATTCCAATAATAAACTGATTGAATATAGAGCAAGCAATTGCCCCGCTTACGCGGGGCTTCTGTTTTTTGTATGAAAAGATAAAAGGGTTGAATTGTATTATGGACACAATTCAACCCTTCATCATTGTATTATTAACCGTTTATTTCTGCAAATACATCACCTCTTTTACCAGCTTGATGGTGCGCGGCACATCGGGCAATGCAGCCGCTACGAGGTTGGGCGCATAGTGGAGCGGTGCATCGGCGGCGGTAATGCGGCGAATGGGCGCATCGAGATAATCGAACCCTTCTTTCTGAATGCGGTAAGCCAGTTCAGAAGATACCGAACACATAGGCCATTGTTCTTCCACGATCACCAGGCGGTTGGTTTTCTTTACGCTTTCCAGTACGGTCATCCAGTCGAGCGGACGGATGGTGCGGAGGTCAACCACTTCGGCACTGATATTTTCTTTTTCCAATTCAGCAGCAGCAGCCAGGGCCACTTTCATCATTTTGTTGTACGATACAATGGTCACATCGCTACCCTGCTTTTTCACATCGGCCTTGCCAATGGGAATGAGGTATTCTTCTTCGGGCACCTCCCCTTTATCGCCATACATCACTTCACTTTCCATGAACATCACCGGGTCGTCGTCGCGGATGGCCGATTTCAGCAATCCTTTTGCATCGTAGGGGTTCGACGGAGAGATTACCTTGATACCGGGAATGTTGGCATAATAGCTTTCAAAAGCGGTGGAGTGCTGGGCGCCCAACTGACCGGCAGAACCGTTAGGTCCGCGGAAAACGATGGGACAACCAATTTGTCCACCACTCATTGCCAACATTTTAGAAGCTGTATTTAAAATTTGATCTAAAGCCAGCACAGCGAAGTTCCAGGTCATGAATTCCACAATAGGACGCAAGCCGTTTTGAGCAGCGCCCACACCGATACCGGCAAAACCGAGTTCGGAAATGGGGGTATCGATCACTCTTTTGGGACCGAATTCTGCCAGCATGCCCTGGCTCACTTTATAAGCGCCATTGTATTCAGCTACTTCTTCACCCATTAAAAACACGCGCTCATCTCTTCTCATTTCTTCCGACATCGCTTCGCGCAAAGCATCGCGAAATGCAATAATTCTTGCCATTCCTGTAATGTTTATAAAAAATTACCGCAACGGATAAAAACTATGGTCTGTTGCGGGCACGCAAAATTATTGGTTGAGAAGCAGATAAACAAATATTGCCGGGAGAGTATAATGGATTGGAGGTGATTGGTTTTATTGTTACGCTGGCTATTCACCCCAACTTTCCGCCCACAGGTCAAAGAAATTTTAAATGGGCACACGCCGCAGGTAGGTTTGTGTGAAAACAATCATATGGGCACTCCAACGGTTCGACAAGCTTACCTGGACTGGCTGCGCATCATGGCCATCATCGGGGTTTTGGTTTTTCATGCAGCCATGGCCTTTGTGGCCGAATGGGAATGGCATATCAAGAACAAAGAAACCAGTTACCTGCTGCTGGAATTTAATTTCTGGCTGAGCCGGTTTCGCATGCCATTGTTGTTTTTCATCTCCGGGGCCGTTTGCTTTTTTATTATACAAAAGAAAAGTGGCGGACAATTTATCGGCCTGCGTTTCCGGCGACTCTTTCTTCCATTATTATTTGGCATGCTGATCGTGGTGCCCCCGCAGGTGTACCTGGAAAGAGTGACACAAGGCTATACCGGCAATTACCTGCAGTTTTATGGTACGCTGTTTACTACCGGCGCCTACCCTGCCGGCAACCTGAGCTGGCATCACCTGTGGTTTATCCTGTACCTTTTTGTATACGATGTGGTATGCGCGCCGCTGTTTGTGTGGACGCTGAGCGAAAAAGGTAAAAATTGGTTGCAACGCCTCCACTGGCTGTCCAAAGGGAAAAATATTTACCTGCTTATGCTGCCTTCCGTTATATGGCGTACAAGCCTTACCCTGCGTTTTCCTTCTACCCATGATTTTATCAACGATTGGTGCGACTTGTTTTATTGGTTGTTTTTCCTGTTGGCGGGGTTTCTGTGCATTACACAATCCGGGCTGATGGACAGTCTCGAACGCAACCGGCGCACTTCGTTGGCGCTGGCCTTTCTTACTTTCATAGCCATCAACGTAGTCCGCTGGAATGATAGTGAACCATGGGATACCTTACTAAACTGGCGGAGCGATGGGCGAACCTATGCTTACCTGTCGCTGTATGCTATTACCGCCTGGTGCTGGGTGTTTGCGGCCATCGGGTATGGAAAAAAATACCTCAACAGGACCCACCGCATATTGCAATATGCCAACGAAGCCGTATATCCCTTTTACATTTTACACCAAACCATCATTGTAGTGATTGTATTTTATGTGGTGCAGGTGGAAGAAAGCATCCTGGCAAAATACCTGTTCACAACAGTGCTATCGCTGCTGGTTTCCATGTTGATCTATCATTTGTTCATCCGGCCATATGGAGTGATGCGCTTTTTGTTTGGTATGAAACCTAAAACAAAGGCTACACGAAAGGAACTGCCAACTGAACCGGAGAAAGCTGCACCCACCATCATTGCAGCAGAAGCAATACAAATATCGTAACTTGAAAAAGGCAGCATGAAATACTTTACTCGTTATATATCGCCCGGCTTATTCGGATTGCTGATCTACGCCACCATACGCATCCTGAACGACACCGTGTCGGGGTTTAAATTCTGGCAGCGTCCGTGGCCAATCAGCGCCATTGAGATCTTGTTTTGCCTGGCATCCGGGTATCTGTTGTTTTTTGTGTTTGACCGGCTGTTCCGGTACTTTGATAAGGACCTGGCCAAATCGGTGGGATATAAAACGGTGTTGCGTGAATTGCTATGGGTATGTATTGCTACGGAAGTATGCACCAACCTCCTTATCACGCCCATGGTGGCACTGACAGACGATGGACTCTCGTGGGGCGATGTGGCCGCCATCAATATCATTCCCCTGCTGTATTGCATGCTGTATTACGCTATTGTGCGAAGCAATAAATTACTGCAAGCCTATGTGCTCAATAAAATGCTGCTGGAAAAAATAAGCAATGACCAGTTGCAGACAGAACTGAAATTTCTGAAGGCCCAATATCATCCGCATTTTTTGTTCAATGCGCTGAATACCGTGTATTTCCAGATGGATGAAGATGTGCAGGCAGCCAAGAAAAGCATCGAGCAATTTTCAGAACTGCTCCGTTATCAACTGTACGATCAACGGCAACAGGTGCCGGTAAGCCAGGAGATTGCCTATCTGAAAAACTTCATAGAATTGCAGCAGGTTAGAAGCAGTGAGCGATTACAATTGCAGGTGGAATTTGACGCTACGCTGAACGGTCAGCAGGTATACCCGCTGCTGTTTCTGCCTCTGGTTGAAAATGCGTTCAAATATGTGGGCGGGGAATATCGCTTGTATATCGGCGCATCGGCCAATGAAAAAGAAATCACCTTTCGCGTGGAGAATTCTTTACCTGAAGCGTACGATACAGTAATGAAAGCAAACAAGGGCAATGGCATCGGGTTGGAAAACCTGCGCCGGCGACTGGCATTGCTCTACCCGGGCAAACATCGCCTGGTAACAGAAAAAAGAGACAATACATTTTTTGCAGCGATGCATCTTACACTACAATAACAGCAGCATGAAACCAACCATTTCGTGTATAATAGTGGATGATGAGCCGGTGGCCCGGAAGGGATTGCAGGGGTATGTGGAAAAGATCGATTTCCTGTTGCTGAAAGGTGTATGCGAAAATATGCTGCAACTGAATTCCCTGCTGAAAGAACAGCCCGTAGACCTGTTGCTGCTCGATATAGAAATGCCCTATATTACCGGTATCGATTTCCTGCGCAATACGCCCCGGCCGCCCAAAGTAATTTTCACCACTGCCTATGAACAATATGCCCTGCAAGGATATGAACTGGATGTGCTGGATTACCTGCTCAAACCTATTTCCTTCGACCGGTTTCTGAAGGCGGCCAACAAGGCATATGATTATTTTCGTCCCGAACAGCCACGCGACCAGCAGTATATTTTTGTAAAAGCCGATGGCAGGTTGGAAAAGATCAGCTTCAGTGATATTTTATTTATTGAAGCGCTGGAAAATTATGTAGCCATTTACACCCCTGCCCGAAAAGTGATTACACACTCCACGTTAAAAGCCATACAGGAAACGCTGCCAACGGCACAGTTTATTCAACCGCATAAGTCGTACCTCGTAAACATTGGTCATATCAGCTCCATTGAAGGCAACACCCTGCATGTAGGCACGTACCAGGTGCCCATATCGAAATACCTGAAGGAAGCCATTCTGGAAAAGATTGTAAACAATAAACTGCTGAAGCGTTAGCGTAGTGCGTGCAGCATGTAAATTTCCGACAGCACGTAGACGCCTTGCACCGTTGCCCAATTTTTGCCGCCTTTAATCACTCACTCATTGCTGTGTACTGCTTACATTAAAACCGCTACCGGGTTACGAGCGGCCCGTGTACGATGCTATTGTTGAAGCTGCGGCCGAAGAAGGCATGAAAGTAACCGGTCCTGTTGGCCCCATGGTAAAATTGCCTGCTGCCCTTGCCGCCCGGCAGCAGATAACAAACGAAGGACTGCCAATAACATCAACGAAGCTGCCTTATGAAAGACAAGACATGTGTGTACCAGCGTCTAAACATCTTTGTGGTAAAAAATGAGGCTGTCGGAAATTACTCCTGGACAGCCTCTTTATATCTGATTAACTGCGAATGAATGATGGGGCCGGCAATATGCCCTTACCGCGCACGGCTCTTCTTGGCCTTGGCGGTTTTACTGCGCGAAGTGGTTTTGCGCGCACTGGAGCTTTTGCTGGTGCGTGTGGATTTTGCGCTCTTTTTGGCGCTGCCATTGCCTGATGCATTGGAACGGCTGGCCGTTTTGCGTGCGGCCGTACGGCCTTTTTTCCTTCCTTCGGGAATTTTGCGCACGCTGATGTCTTCTTCTTCTCCGCTTTCAGCTTCCACGTTCAGTCCGCCAACAGCAAGTTCAGTAAGCAGTCCGTCAGCCTCATACTCTTCATCGAGCGTTTGCTGCAGGAGTTTTTCCACTTCTTTCAGCTTCAATTCACGGGCATAAGCGCAGGCAGTGCCATAGGCAGAAATTTCATAATGTTCAATTTTCTGCGCGGCGGCCGTGATGGCGGCGTCCATTACTTCGGGCTCCATGTCTTCGTTCATGATCTTCTGCCCTTCTTCAATCAACCCCTGCATACCGAGACATACGGTGTCTTCTTCCTCTATGGAGGCGCCGCTTTCTTCGAGGAGTTTCTGCACTTTGTCGAGCCGTTTCTTTTGTTGCTCGGTTATTTTCAGGTGCTCATTGAGCGTTCTTTTCAGTTCCTGGTTTTGCGCTTTCTCTATCATTTGCGGAAGAGCTTCGATGATTTGTTCTTCGGCAGAATACAGATCTTTTATTTCATGCGCAAGCAGGTTGTTAAGACTATTCATTTTCATAAATGTTTTATTACTGGTATAAAAAAAATCGTGCCATTGGAAGGAAGGACGGTTGGGAGGGCCCCCGACTTTCCGGCCATTTCTACTAATTGCAGCCAACTTATTCCCAATAATTATGCTTTCTCAGCAAGCTCTTTAATCTCTCTTACGATGAGCACCTTGCTGCTGTCATCTTCCAGGGACCGGTATCCGTAATCATAGCAAAAATGGTAGGTTTCACCTTTGAGGTTGGTATAGGTATGGGTAAAATACCGGAACCGGAAACCTTTGCCCTGCAGTTTGTCTTTGGAGATCATGCAGGGCTTCGTTCTGCCCGCCAGTGTTTCCTGCAGAATGCGACGGTTTTTGCGCAAGGCATTATTGATTGTCCGGACCAATGGCGAAGCATCGCGGTTGATCCGGTTATTGTACGTATTGCGGCACGAGGAGTTGCAAAATTTTTTATCCGCACGCCCGCTAATTACCCGGTGGCACGCCAGGCAAATCCTTCCTACAGTTTTCGTTGTCATAGGACGAGCCATTAAAGCTTGAAAATTAACGAAAAAGCCGTTTGTAAGCGTTTACAAACGTTTACAAACGCTTACAAATGTATATAAGTGTTTGAAAACGTTTATTGTTAAACGTTATTACGAAATTTGTGGGGCTGGTTCGGGAAGTGAACCGGCGTATCTCTGAACAATCAAAAAGCAAGTGCTATGTACACTTTGAAAAACCGCGTGCAACTGATCGGTCAGTTGGGCAGCAAGCCGGAAATACGCTATACAGAAAAAGGGAAAAAATGGGCGCGTTTCTGTATAGCCACCAGTGAAAGTTATCGAAACAACAATGGTGAAAAGGTGTTGGAAACCCATTGGCACAACCTCATTGCATGGGGGAAGCTGGCAGAGCTGGCCGCCAATTACTTCTCAAAGGGCTGTGAAGTGGCCGTCGAAGGCAAATTGCTGAACCGCCCCTACACAGACAAGTATGGGAAAAAAAGGATGGTAACCGAAGTACTGATCAGCGAAATCCTACTGCTCGATGGCAGGAACTAATGGCACAGGCAAAAAAGTATCCGCCACTGAAAAACAGTGGCGGATACTTACAAGGGAAAAANGTTGCTTATTGAAGCATGGGATCCAAGAATATAAGGTGAACACACATCCGTCACTATTTCCAATGGCGGATATTTATTAAGAAGCTATCTTCTGCCCGCTGAGAGGAATTGTTTGTACAATGCTATCCTGTGCCCTCCCGTTTCTATTTGCCTGAAAAAATTTTTCAATTCCTGCTTTCCCTTTTATTTTGAAGTAAAAGTTGTTTTAATGCGCAAAACGCTTGTTGGTGGCTTCCTGTTTGCCGGCTTGTTGGTGGGTGGCATATTCCTGCTGGTGCGCAGTTGCCTCTCGCAATACGATGAACGCTATGCCTTGTCCCCCGCCCTGGTTTTCGACAAGCAGGAACAACCGGTATTGTTCAGCATAGTAAAGTTTGAAAAAACCACCTCATTTTCGCAACATGGGGGAATTATTCAACGATCTGTGAGCACATGGTACTACGTGCAGAGCAATGACGGCAAAACCGGTAACCTCATCGGCCGTAAAAAAATCAAACATCACAGCGATATTCCATTCTTCCCCGTAAAAACGCTGGGCATTGCCGCAGACGCTGCATGGGTATTGATGGGCGAAATCATGGCATTTGATCCCCATACGCTTGCTGTAAAAGCAGATCAAACCACGCTAGAAAACAAAAATCCCGCGCTGAAAGGAATGTTTCCTCAGGAAGAACGATTCTACCGGTTTAATCCCGCCGACCAACATATCTATGTTACAGCCAAAGATGGCGTGCAATGGAAAATAAACTGTGCCACACTGGAAGCCTCCACCGCCAGTCAGTATCCCCCGGAAAACAGGATCAAGGCTGTGTTGCAACAGACCAAAAGTGAACAGCAGGCCATCCAAAACATACTCGATTCGCTGGAGCGGCCGTCATTTACCTATACCAGTCAGGGCCGCCAGGCGCAGCAACACTGGTACAGGTACCGCGACAGTTTACAACAAATAGTTTTCTCCCTGCGCAATATCGAATCTGCGTACAAGCAGTTGCAACTTACGGTAGAGCGGCTGCAACGAACAGGTAATACATTCGCCCGGATCAAAAACAACCAGGACACCTGCGCAGGCCGCTGGTTTGGATTGTATTCAGCAGATGAAATGCGCGAACTGTCCGACCGACTGTCCATGCACACGGCAAATGGAGAAACGGCGCGCAGGCTGTTCCATACCGCCCCTTATGAGGCAGACAACAGGGGCAGGCCCTCCATTCAACTGAATCGCGCTACTGTTTCTCACAGGCAGGTATTCCTGCAAGGTGGCTTCTTATTGAACAAACAAACTGGTTTACCCATTCGCCTGCATCATCCTGAAGGCGCATTGGTGGTGCATAAAGACCAGGTGGGAAATGAAGGAAAAATTCTTGTATCCCGTATCGATTTTGAAGGCAAGTTGGTATGGACCGTACATACCGAATTGCGCGATTGGGCAGACTGGCAATTAACCGATACCCATCTGTATGTTTCCGGTAATCACCTGAACAATGGCAGCAATGATAAGGTAACGATGATGTGGAGTATCCCGCTTGCAACAGGTAAAGCCGCAAGGTTTTATTTCAATGAATAAATGCTGGTTCCAGGAGACAATAAAACATATGGGTGTAAGTGCAGGCTATAAAAATAACAAAACAGTTTTCCCAAACTTTTGGAATTCCATACCATTGATAGATGGAAGGAAAAGTTAATCGCCCTTACAGCATTGAAGGCATCAGCGGCACAATGGCCTACCCTGCTCCTGCACTTTATACCGGAAACTTTACCCAAATCCTTTTATAAAAAGTACCAGATTGGCTTGAACGCCCTTCGCCATAAAAACAACCTTCCTGTTGCTTCGGGTAAATATTCCTCCAAACCCCAGGAAGGCGTATCAATATCGATGAGGTGAAAATATCCTTACAAATTTTCAATTACCATCGCGCTCGCTCCGCCACCTCCATTACAAATGCCGGCAGCGCCGTATTTCGCATTGTTTGATTTCAGCACATTGACAAGCGTAACGATGATGCGTGCACCGCTGCATCCGAGCGGATGTCCCAGTGAAACAGCCCCGCCATGCACATTCACCCGCGCCGGGTCCAGTTTCATTCTGCGCGTATTTTCGATGCCTACTACTGCGAATGCTTCGTTCAGTTCCCAATAATCGATGTCTTCCATTTTTAACCCTGCTTTGGCCACTGCTTTGGGAACTGCCAGCGAAGGCGTGGTGGTAAACCATTGGGGCGCCTGTTCTGCATCTGCATACGAAACCACCCGGGCAATGGGTTGAATTTTCAGTGCATCAGCTTTTTCGCGGCTCATCAATACCAGTGCAGCAGCGCCATCATTCATGGTACTGGCATTGGCCGCAGTAACGGTGCCGTCTTTTTGAAACGCGGGGCGTAAAGAACCGATCTTGTCGAATTTTACATTCCACGGTTCTTCATCTTTCGTAACAATCACCGGTTCCCCCTTTCGGGAAGGAACTTCCACGGGTATCACTTCGTTGGCAAATTTGCCTTTTTCCCAGGCGGCCTGACTGCGTTTATAACTTTCAATGGCAAACGCATCCTGCTCTTCGCGGCTGATGCCGCATTCCCTGGCACACAATTCGGCGGCATTGCCCATGGCCTGGCCATCGTAAACGTCGGTAAGACCATCTTTGGCAAGCCCATCAATCAAAGTGGTGTTGCCATACTTGTTGCCCCAGCGCAGATTTTCTACATAGAAAGGCACATTGCTCATACTTTCCATACCACCGGCCACCACAATATCTGCATCGCCCAGTGCAATGCTTTGTGCGGCCTGTGCAATGGCTTTCATACCGCTGGCGCAAACTTTATTTACGGTAGTGCAATTCACACTGTCGGGCAATCCGGCAAAACGCGCTGCCTGCCGGGCTGGCGCCTGACCCAGGTTAGCCTGGATTACGCATCCCATCAATACGTCCTGAACCTGTTCCGGCTGCAGTCCGGCTTTTTGCAAAGCCCCCTTGATGGCAACAGCCCCCAGCCTGGTGGCCGATAGATCTTTTAGAGCGCCTCCAAAACTCCCCATCGGTGTTCTGACTGCAGCAACTATGACAACTTCTTTTTTATTCATATAGCAGAATTTGTAAAATTTCCTGTTAAATGGTATTGCATGTAAAACGACGACAAAGATAACGATTGTTAGTTTAGGTTAAGATTTTCGTATCACGTACTGTATGAACGGTTTGAACGCAAAAAACGCTTGCCCGAAAGTGCCCTCAAATGTGAATAGTCTACTAAAACAACATATTTATGCAAATGCCTGTTATAAATATTGGTAAATTGACCCTTGAATTTCAAGACGCCTGTTCCGCCCGGATAAGCGGTCTTTGAATGATAGTATTTGATTTGCCATTTACCAAAACCAACCGACCGACATGAACCCGGAATTTTACAAGCACATTTTCGATACACAGCAACGAACGGAAGTTGTTCCTCCCAACGAAAAGATCGCTTCCTGGGCACTAAAACTGATCTGCCTGCTGTTTCCTGAAAAATCGGAGTGCGTGTTTTCTTCACCCGAAGAAATCAAAGAGGCTTTTGCCGCATTGCAACGCGAACTGGCGGCTTTGCTCAATGCTACCAAAGCCTGCTGCGACGATGACAATACAGAGAAAGCACGTGCATTCTTTCAGCAGATACCCGAACTGTACCGGGTACTGAATACAGATGTGGATGCCATCGTGGAAGGCGACCCGGCAGCGCATAACCGTTTTGAAGTGATACGTGCCTATCCCGGTTTTTATGCCATCAGTTTTTATCGCATTGCACATGCCCTGCTGGACCTGGGCACACCGCTGTTGCCACGTATTATAACAGAATATGCGCATTCACGTACGGGTATCGATATTCATCCGGCCGCAGAGATCGGCGAATATTTTTTCATAGATCACGGCACCGGCATTGTGATAGGTGAAACCTGCATCATTGGCAATCATGTGAAATTGTACCAGGGCGTAACGCTGGGCGCGTTGAGCGTGGATAAGAATATGGCTTTTGTGAAGCGGCATCCCACGGTAGAAGACCATGTGATCATTTATTCCGGCGCAACAATACTGGGTGGCGAAACCATCATCGGCCACCACAGCACCATTGGCGGTAATGTATGGCTCACCAGGAGCGTACCGCCCTACTCCACCGTTTATCACCGCGCATCCATCGACGTAGTAGAACAAACAAATATTTAGTTATGGCAGGAATCGTTGATCTGGTAGGCAATACGCCCATGGCAGAAATCAAAAAACTCAATCCCAATCCAAACGTTACCATTTACGCCAAGCTGGAGGGCAATAATCCCGGCGGCAGCGTGAAAGACCGGCCGGCGCTGAACATGATCCGTTCTGCGCTGGAACGTGGCGATATCAAACCCGGCACCAAGCTCATTGAAGCCACCAGCGGCAATACCGGTATAGCGCTGGCCATGATTGCCCGCCTGTACGATCTTGAAATAGAACTGGTGATGCCGTCTACGAGTACGCGTGAACGTACGCTTACCATGGAAGCCTTCGGCGCCAAGGTTACGCTGCTGGACAGCATCGAGGTTTGCCGCGATTATGCAGAAGAAAAGGCCGCCACGGGCGAATATTATATTTTGAACCAGTTTGCCAATCCCGATAACTACCTGGCCCATTACAAAACCACCGGGCCCGAGATCTGGAGGGACACCAACCAGACGATTACCCATTTTGTGAGCAGCATGGGTACCACGGGCACCATTATGGGATGCTCGCGGTTTCTTAAAGAAAAAAATCCCGCCATCCAGATTGTAGGATGCCAGCCTACGGAAGAGTCTTCCATTCCCGGCATCCGGCGATGGCCGAAGGAGTATTTGCCGAAGATATTTGAACCCGAGCGCGTGGACCGCATTATGGATGTGTCGCAGGACGAAGCTACGCAAATGGCGCGCAAGCTGGCCAATGTAGAGGGCATCTTTGCAGGCATGAGCAGTGGCGGTGCGGCATCGGCGGCTTTTCGCCTGGCGCAGGAACTGGATAAGGGCGTGATCGTATTTATTGTTTGTGACCGTGGAGACAGGTATCTGAGCAGTAATTTATTCGGTTAGGCATACGCTTTTTCAGGCATACTCTTTATTAAACGTACCCTTTATGGCAACGAAATGCTGGTTGGGGCTGGATGCGTTCGCTACGCTTTGGCACCAGCATAACGGATAGACCAATTGTACCTGCCCTGCCTCATTCATACCAACTTTTTCCGCATTCCAAAGGGGAAAATCCCTCCATTTTTGTTGTTTTTCACCTTGCTGCTTAAACGCAGTAGTATAGGTTTGCCCTGTTTTATGTTGGTTTTGCAGCGAGCAATTGGAGTTGGGTTTTGGGTACCATAGCGGTTATCTGATGTCACCAATTCATGCCATGTAGTGGCTACCGGTTCTTTTTGAACCGGATAGCTGCTACGCGGCAAGCTGGATTTTGAGCCAGGCAGTAACGAGGCATTTTAAGAACAAGGCATTTTTTTTGACGGTATCCCGTTTCGTCCAGGTTGTCCATAGTTACACAGCTGAGATTACGATCGCTAATAAACCTAACCATCACATCGGTTACATGGAGAAAAACCATTACCTAACCTTTGAAACAACAGCGCTACCGATTTACTGAATGCCCAACAATTCCACTTCAAAAATCAGCGTGCTGTTCGGCCCGATATGATGTCCCACCTGGCGGTCGCCATATCCCAGCGCGGGCGGAATAAAGAAGCGGTATTTGCTTCCCACCGACATGAGCTGCAACCCTTCCGTCCAGCCCTTGATAACCATATTGAGCGGAAAACTCGCCGGTTGTCCGCGTTTTACAGAGCTGTCAAATACCGTTCCGTCGATCAAGGTGCCGTGATAGTGACAGGTAACGGTACTGGTTGCCTGTGGTTTGGGACCTGCCCCTTCTGTAATGATTTCATATTGCAAGCCGCTGGGCAATGCAACCACCCCGGCTCTTTGTTTATTTTTCTCCAGGTACTCCTGTCCTGCCTTTAAATTGGCCGCAGCCTTTTCATTTTTCAAACGCAATAGTTTGTCTGCAAGTCCCATATTGATTTTTTGCGGCGAAAATAATGCTTTTTGCAAAGGCTTTTCGCCCGCGGCTGCGCAACTCATTCCACCAATATAACTGTCCATGGTCGATAGCATTGTACCTGCGTGGTCACAACAACATCTTTGTGCCGGATCCAAAAAAAGTATAGCATGAAAAGACTGATCATCCCGGCTATTGCATTGCTGGCCGGCACTGCTGCCCTGAATGCGCAGTCAAGTTCCGGATTTACTTATGATGTGCAGCAAATTCCTGTAGCGCCTTTTCAAAAGGTGCGCGTCAATGCCTATGTGCACATAGTGCTGGTGCCCAACGATACATTGCATGGCATTTTTGTAGAAGGTGATGCCTCCATGCTGAACAGCCTTGCAGTATCCAGCAACGATGGCGAACTGGTGACCAATGCCACACGCGTCAATCCTCATCGCGACAACATCGTAGTAACCATACCCGTTAGCAGTCTGAAAACGGTGCAGGTTAAAGGAGAAACAAAGATCGAAACGGTGAGGAATTAGTTTACCTGCAGCAGTTCCCGCTACTACCTGAAAACGCTTACTACCAAACGTTCGTCTGCTTTCCTTACCTGTCAATCACAGTTTAACGGCCATGATTCCGGTCAATAAATTGTTGGGCAGTAAGCGTAAAACCTACAATTCATGGGGTTCAGACGTTGTACTGATGTTCGGCGTATGAAGCTTCTTACCTAATTTTATTTATTCAAAATTTGTAGCGATGAAAGTACCCTTTAGTATTTCGGTAACCAGCAATGTTGAGTTCCCGGTTGAGGTGATTGAAGAATTTGTCAATGCGCGGCTTGAGCACAAAGCTGAAGGGCACGTGTACCAGCCGCAGCCTTCTGCACCGGTATTGGAAGATTTCGAACATATCTATTCCTGCTCTTCACACATCACCGTAAACGGCTATATCGAAATGTCGCCTGCAGATGATGCGGACGCCGTGAGTCGCCTGTATGTCGACAGTCGCTATTGCTTTACCTGTGTGCGCAGCGGCAAAGACCTGTACAGAATGGCGTGGGCTTCCTGCCTTAACTGAGGATACACAAAAAACTACAGGTTACAAAAGACACAGGACCTTACATCCTGTGCCTTCTGTAACCTGTTTCTTATAACTTATAATCTTGTAGCTATTTATACGCCGAAATCGTTTCTATCGTTCCATCTGCATTGTGCTTGAGCTCTGTCACTTTTATGCTGCGCAGATGCGTTTTCCCTCCTGACAATACACTGTCGTGATAAAACAGGTACCACTTACCGTTGATCTCTACAATGGAATGATGGTTGGTCCAGCCTACCACAGGGTTCAGCACCACTCCCTGATAGGTAAAGGGTCCATAGGGACTATCGCCAATGGCATAACAAATGAAATGGGTGTCGCCGGTTGAGTACGACAGGTAATATTTACCGTTATACTTGTGCATCCAGGCGGCTTCAAAGAAACGGCGATCATGGTCGCTGCCTTTGATAGCATTGCCGTCTTTGTCCACGATTTTAACTTCCTTAACCGGTTCATCGAACTGCAACATGTTTTTCGCCAGTTTTGCCACACGGGGGCCGAGCGCCGGCCTGTCGTCATTCGGTTCTACAGCCGAAGTATCATACTGGCCGCTCTGCCACCGTTGTAATTGTCCGCCCCAGATGCCGCCAAAATACATGTAGTGCGTGCCGTCATCGTCACGGAACACGGCAGGGTCTATACTGAAGCTGCCTTTGATAGGCTCTGGCTCAGCCTTGAAGGGGCCGGCAGGGGAATCACTAACGGCAACGCCTATCCTGAACACATCCTGCTTATCTTTTGCGGGGAAATAGAGATAATATTTACCATTGGCATAAGCGGCATCAGGCGCCCACAACTGGCGGCCGGCCCAGGGAATATCCTTGATATCCAGCGCTACGCCATGGTCAGTCACCTTACCTCCAATGCTGTCCATTGAGAGGATATGGTAATCGCGCATGTCGAAATGATCACCTTTATCATTTTCCGGGATACCCGCCTCGATATCATGGGAAGGATAAATGTAAATTTTACCATTAAACACATGGGCAGAAGGGTCTGCGGTGTAAATGTGCGTTACCAACGGTTCGTGTAACGGTACAGGTTCTTTTTGGCTTGAATCGGCTCCTGCCACCTTATCAGTATTGGCAGATTCATTGTTCTGGCAACCGATCGTCAGGGCTGCAATCATAAAGCAACATGCCACTGCACGGGATGAATAGTGGTAATAGGACATCTTTTATATTTTTTTAGAGGAATAAATATAATGAAACGTCCATACGAATACCCGTTATAGCCCTTTATTTTTAATCAGGGAAATGCAATGCAACAATCCGTTGTTGCAGCAACAAAACATTTGTTGCATATTCACTTTGGAAGCAATACGAGGGAGATGGTGCAAAAGAGTGCCCATTTTATGCCAATACTTTATGCAATTTTACTTGTTGCATAAAACTGCCGATGTTATCATCGGCATAGATGCCGTAGGCATCAATGAGCGTACCCCTTTCACCGCTGCTTGTTTCAATGGCAAACAGGATAGACATATCATCCGGATTGGAGATGCCTTCGTACCGGTAATAGTCCGTTACTTTTACTTCATCCTGGTTGTAGTATTTACCGGAAGTATAGGAATACAACCGGCCATCAAGCACACAGAATTCGGATGTAAATCCCCGTTGGTGCAGGTCAGCCAGGTTTTCTTCCAGGCTATCCATATAGGTAAGTCTGTCGTTGGCTGTGGCCATGGGGTCAGTCCGATAGGTATTTCTCTGGTAAGGACTTTGTGTTGCCATATTCATGCAGATAAAATGTTAAACAATTGCCACCCGGCTTATCACAAATTCAACAGCACACTGCCATTTTCTTCCTGTACCGTGTAGGTAGCAATGTTTGTTTTGGCAGGGCCCGCTTTTACCGATCCGTTTACCACATCAAATTGCGAGCCATGCCAGGGACATTGCACGGTACCGCAGATCATGGCGCCGCCTGCCAGTGAGCCACCGCGATGCGGACAATGATCGTCAAAAGCCACGTATCCCTGTTCCGTTCTGCCGAGCACAATCCGTATACCTTTAACATGAATCAGTTTCATTTGGTTTACTTTCAGCTCATCGGTTGAAGCCACCCTGAACGGAGAGGCGCCTTCGCGGATGTGCAGTTCGCTCCATTTGCCGGCATCGGCATAGCGTAGGTCTACGCCTATCTGGTTGCGGTATACGAGTGTGCCGCCGAGCCAGCCGCCAATTGCCAGGAGCACTACGCCTATGGCTTCAACTGCTATTACCAGTTGATGGCTGATATCCTCTTTGTTTTTATAAAACCATATCGCCGCAAAGAGAACGGTAGCTGTTACATTGATCAACCCGTGTTTAATGCCCCGCTTTCTTGCCGAACTTTTGGGCGGCACCGTACCATAAAGATCAATAATGCCGGGAATGGCGGCAATGAGAGCGCCCACCACGCCGGCAATTTCGAGGTAATAGGCGGTAATCCACAATCCGGCATCATCGTATATCCAGGCCAGCACATCAAACACCAGCGTGCCGATAAAGAATGCAAGCGGAAACGCGATGAGAATGGGATGAATGGGATGGCTCTTGATGCGTGCTGTACTTCTCATAATGGACAATTTGGTTACCCCAATACATCAAATTGCTTACCCGCTGTGAACCGGCTTGTCAACCATANGCGTGCCGATAAAGAATNCAAGCGGAAACNCGATGAGAATNGGATGAATGGGATGGCTCTTGATGCGTGCTGTACTTCTCATAATGGACAATTTGGTTACCCCAATACATCAAATTGCTTACCCGCTGTGAACCGGCTTGTCAACCATAAGCGTGCCCATAGAGAAGGCAAGCGGAATGGCAATGAGCAAGCGATGGCTCCTGATGTTTTAAAGAAAGAGGCGCAAACGCGTTAACTATTCATCCCAAGCGTGAAGCTTCCCGGCAACCCTAACAAAACATGGGGTAAATTTTTCCCCGCTATGCCCTTTTAAACAACACACGCAACTCCTGCTTCGCCCTTTCCAACAACTTCTTTTGTTTCGCAGACAAAAGCCTTCCTGCACGATTGATATAAAAAGAAAGCATCGACATCGCCGATTGATAAGGCGTGCCTTTCCGGCGCGTACTTTTTTCCGCAGAACGTTTCAACGAGCGCGCAATTCTTTTCGGGTCCTGTGCTTTAAAAATGCCCGGCTGCAGGTCCAGTGCATCGCTGGTTTCCATCACGCTCCTGGACCATTTCCGTACGGGAGTTGTTTTCCTGTTTTGCTTTCCCCGCCGGCCGCCGGTTGATTTTTTTGTCCGGGTTTTTACAGGCATAGCACTCTTTTCCACAACGCAGCAATACTGATACCCTACCCCATCCACAATCACCGCTCATCAATCCCCTATTGCCGTACCGCAGCAAAAAGCTACATTTATAGTACACCCTCACTATATGCTCTACGATCTCTTAAAAAGCCATAATTATCGCCCCGCCGCCCTGCAGCAAACAAGTCTCGGGCATTTCGAAATCATGGTGAGCGTGCATGGCGTTGACACCCGCTTCATCATTGACACCGGCGCCGCCAAAACCGTACTGGACCTCGGCTTTGCACGCGAACAGGAACTGGAAACGGTGGAGACAACTACTTACGCCAGTGGACTGGGTATTGCCAGAATGGTGCTGTACCTGGTTAAAGACACGCCCCTATTCATAGGAGAATTTCCCCTATACGTGCCCGAATTGTATGCAGTGGACCTGCGACATGTAAAACAATCACTGATGGAAAAGGGGATCATGAACACGCCCAATGGTGTGATTGGCGCCGATGTGTTACATCATCACAAAGCCATTATTGATTATGGCAACCAGTTGCTCTACCTGCAGAAACAACCTGTGCTGATAACCGATACGGAATAATCCAATTACTGCTTTAACAATTGCTGCAATACCAGCGCGTGGTTATGTGTTTCGTTGCGCGAAGCATACAGGAGGGTTACTTTGCGGTGTTTCTTTACCAATTGCTTTAAGGCATCAAATGCTTCATTCCCTGCCAGCTCCTTTTTATATTTCTCAATAAACTGCTCCCATTTGGCCGGATCATGGTTAAACCATTGGCGCAGCGCCGTGGATGGCGCCACTTCTTTTAACCAGGTGTCGATGGGCGCCGATTCTTTCTTCATACCGCGCGGCCACAAACGATCTACCAAAATGCGGTAGCCGTCTTTTTCGGTAATAGTATCATATATTCGTTTTACAGCAACGGCCATCGGATAGTTATTTACAACAAGAAGCAACCTTCAAAAAGCGTGCAAGGCTAAGGTAGGACTTTTGTCTGCTGGTTATACAACAAAAAAAGAGAACAGCTTTTAGCTATTCTCTTTATCTGCATGACAAGTAGTGTATGGCAGCAATTCCAGGCGGAGGACCTTAATTGGCCATCGGCCTGAAATAAAAACCTTCTTCGTTCAAAATATGTGAATTGGGAACGTAACGCAGTAACGACTGGCGGACCATGTCTTCTGCCGCCTTCTGGTATTTGGCGCCTACCTCAGGCGTTTTCATGGCAAATTTCCAGCTCTGTATTTTAAGAAGGGCAATCTTGCTGGCGTGAGTTACATGATATTCCAGTATCATGCACTTCTCAGCCAGGTAATCCTGGTTGTTGTGTACGTACGGGTTCATAGGGCGTACATTGATGGTTTTGTAACAAGAATATTTGGATGCACTATTAACGATACGGAAAAAAGAAAATTGCATGACAAAAACAGGAAAGCTGCCCTGTAAACCGGCTATGGGATTTCATGGTCATATTGCTACATGGTTACATGGATGCGGCGATCCGAAGTGATAGCAATACAACCATTTAACAATGGCAACAAAATACCATTTCAGCCGTATGATTTTATTCAACCATATTATACTTCCGCAGTATCTCCGTCACTTTATCCAGTGGTAAAGCCACACCGGTATGCCCCTCTTTTCCTTTCACCGTGGTTGCCATAAAAAGAGCGTTCAGTATGGCTTCTTCCGTAGCTTCTATAGTGGCCAGAAACAAGGGAGAGATGGCATCGTTTGGTAATAGTTTTGCCTGCTGCAACCTGTCACTGTTGTGCGGCATGCGCAGGGTGCTGTCGGTACTGAATGCAATCACATAATCGCCGCTGCCATTGGAACCAATGCCGCCCGTACGCGCCATACCCAGGATAGCACGTTTGGCCATCCGCTCCAGGTTGCGCGCATCCACCGGTGCGTCAGTAGCCACTACTATCATTAATGATCCATCAGCAGGATCATTGAGGCGGTTGCTGAGATAATACTGGTTCAGTTCTTTCCCCACCGGCGCACCATTTACCTGCAAAACGCCACCGAAATTGGACTGCACCAATACGCCAACGGTATACCCGCCCAGTGAAGCAGGCAGTTTGCGACTGCTGGTGCCAATGCCTCCTTTGAATCCAAAACAGATGGTCCCGGTTCCTGCGCCAACGCTCCCCTCCGCTACCCTTCCGGTATCTGCTTTTTGTATAGCTTCCATGATATGCGATGGCCGCACGTGCATGCCCCTGATATCGTTCAACCAGCCATCATTGGTTTCTCCCACCACAGCATTTACCGATTGCACCTGTTCATTGCCCGGTTGCTGCAAGGTGTAACGCACCAGCGCTTCCACAGCCACCGGCACGCTCAACGTATTGGTCAGTACAATGGGCGTTTCCAGGTTGCCCAGTTCCTGCACCTGTGTACTGCCCGCCAGCTTACCAAAACCGTTGCCGGTATAAATGGCTGCCGGCACTTTTTGCTGAAAGATATTGCCGCCATGGGGCAGGATGGCCGTCACACCGGTACGCACCGAATCGCCCTGCACAATGGTGACATGTCCCACGCGCACACCACGCACATCCGTAATGGCATTATAAAGACCGGGAGTCAATACACCAGGCGACACGCCCAGTTCCCGCAACCGCTTACGTTGCTGAGCCTGGTGAGGGATACCAATTGTTAACAGAAGTATAATGCAGCAAATATTTCGCATAATACTCTTATTATCGCATTTTCTCAAAATCCCAGAAACGGGATTGTTCATAGCAAACGGCAGTCAAAATACGAATGAAAACAATGCCGGGCTGGTTTGAGGGAAAAATTTTCATCGTGCTGTAGCAAAAACCAGGCATGTGCACAATGCAGCTATTGCAGGAGGAAAAAAATATTGGAGCACTGCCGATCTTTTGTGGTGACAAAAACTAAATCGTTTTAACAGCAAGAATTCATACATTTACCAATCCTTAATCAAACATCAAAAACCTAATTGCAGTATGGGATCCCTCCAGGTTAAGAAAAATGCAAAAGAGTATGATGCCGTCATAGTCGGTTCGGGTGCAGGTGGTGGCATGGCGGCCTATGTACTGGCAAATGCAGGGCTGAAAGTATGCATCATTGAAGCCGGCCCAAACTATGATCCGAGAACGAATGTTACCCAATTCAAATTCCCATGGGAATCTCCCCGTCGCGGCGCTGCTACCAAATTCCGTCCCTTCGGCGACTTTGATGCCTGTTATCATGGATGGGACATCGACGGCGAACCGTATACCCACAAAGGCGGCACCAAATGGGATTGGTTCCGTGCCCGTATGATGGGTGGCCGCACCAATCACTGGGGAAGAATCTCTCTGCGCTTTGGTCCCAAGGATTTCAAACGCCGCAGTATTGACGGGCTTGGCGACGACTGGCCCATTGGTTATGAAGATGTAAAGCCTTATTACGATAAAATTGACCGCCTCATTGGTGTGTTCGGCAGTTATGAAGGCCTGGAAAACGATCCCGATGGCATCTTTCTGCCGCCTCCAAAACCGCGTTTGCATGAATTGCTCATCAAGAAAGGCGCCAATAAGGTAGGCGTTCCCGTTATATCTTCCCGCCTATCCATTCTTACCAAGAAAATAAATGACGATCGCGGCGAGTGTATTTTCTGCGGTCAATGTAATCGCGCCTGCTCGGTAGCTTATGCCGATTTCTCCTCTTCTTCGGTACTGGTAAAACCCGCACTGAGCACCGGAAACGTTGATTTGATTGTGAACGCCATGGCACGTGAGGTGCTTACCGATAAGGAAGGACTGGCCACTGGTGTGAGCTATGTAAACAAAGATGACCTGCAGGAATACGTGGTAAAAGGCCGCGTCGTAATCCTGGCCGCCAGCGCCTGCGAATCGGCACGTCTCCTGCTCAACTCAAAATCACCGCGTCATCCCAACGGTCTTGCCAACAGCAGCAATGTGGTAGGTAAATACCTGCACGATTCCACCGGCGCCGATATGGGCGGCATTCTCCCCGAACTGTTCGACCGCAAACGGTACAATGAAGACGGTGTAGGTGGCGCGCACATCTATTCCCCCTGGTGGGCTGCCGATAAAAAGCTGGATTTCCCGAGAGGGTATCATATTGAATACTGGGGCGGACAAGGCATGCCTTCCTACGGTTTTGGCTGGGGCATAGAACGCCTCAACGGCAGGTTCCCCGTAAAAGGACAAAAGAAAGAAGCCGGCGGCTATGGAAAATCACTGAAAGAAGATTACCGTTATTTCTATGGCGCCAACGTAGGTATGGCAGGCCGTGGTGAAATGATAGCGGTGGAAACCAACTATTGCGAAATAGATCCCAACGTGGTGGACAAATACGGCATCCCCGTTTTGCGCTTCCATGTTAAACACAGTGAGCATGAGATCAAGCAGGCCAAACACATGAAGGAAACCTTCAAGGAAATACTCACTGCCATGGGCGCCATTATCACTTTTGGAGACGATGATGGTCCGCACAACGACTGGGGACTGAAAGCTCCGGGCCGCATCATTCACGAAGCTGGCACGGTTCGTATGGGCAATGACCCCAAACGTTCTGCGTTGAACAAATGGTGCCAGGCGCACGATTGTAAAAACCTGTTCTGCGTGGATGGAGGACCGTTTGTTTCCCAGGCCGATAAAAACATCACCTGGACCATTCTGGCCCTTTCCATGAGAACATCGGAATATATTGTGGAGGAAATGAAAAAGAGAAATCTCTGATTGGTACATCCTGAACAGGAAGTTTAACAACCCATCACATTTTACAACCATGGACAGAAGAAAATCACTCAAAACGATAGCTGTAGGCGCCCTGGCAACCGGTGTTTTGCTGGACGCCTGTAAAGCACCCGATAAAAAAGCAACCGTTGCAGGCAAAGAAGGCACCAACAATGTTACCATCGACCGTCATCCTGTGGAGACCGAATGGTACAATGAGATCACTGCGAAAACTTTCTTCACGCCGCATGAAATGGCCACCATCACCGTGCTGGCCGATATCATTATTCCCCGCGATGAAGTAAGCGGCAGCGCCTCGGATGCAGGCGTTCCTGAATTTATCGAGTTCATCGTAAAGGATATGCCGCAGCACCAGACGCCCATGCGGGGTGGCTTGCGCTGGCTCGATGTGCAGGCGCTCAAACGGTTCGAAAAACCGTTTAAAGACTGCACCGAACAACAACAACTGGAAATAGTAGACGATATTGCTTATCCGGAAAAAGCAAAACCGGAAATGGCGCAGGGCGTGGCCTTCTTTAACCTCATGCGCAACCTCACTGCTACCGGATTTTATACCTCCAAAATCGGGTTGCAGGATATCGGTTATGCAGGCAACAAGCCCAACAAGTGGAACGGCGTGCCGGAAGACGTATTGAAGCAATACAATGTTTCCTATACCGAAAAGGAACTGAAAGAATGCGCAAAGTATGATGATACGCTCTGACAGAGCTGTATAACGGTAAGCAATAGCGGTACAAGTTGTAGAAAAAAATCCACAAAGTATTTTTTCACGATCGAATAATCAGCCTGCCTACAAAGAAGGTAAGGCTGATTGTTCTTTTACCGGGTTCTTTACCGGGAGATAAAAGTGGAAAGAAGAACCCACGCCCGGTTCACTTTCGGCGGAAATCCAGCCATTGTGATTTTCTGCTATTTTTTTGCAGATGGCCAGGCCGATGCCGGAACCAATGTATTCGGTTTTGCCATGCAAACGCTGGAAAAGCTCAAAAATCAGTTCGGCATATTCCTGCTCAAAGCCAATGCCGTTATCACGCACCGTAATCCTGTAATAATCCTGGTCGACCGCGCCACGGCTTTGCGGTATATCCTGTCTGCCTACCGGTGTAGCGCTAATGTCAATGAGGGGAATCACCCCTTTCTTGGCGTATTTGATGGCATTGCCCAGCAGATTCGACAGCAGTTGCCTGAATTGGAAAGGAATTACATTAGCAACAGGTAACGGACCGGAAATAATTACCGCGCCGCTTTCATTGATCATTTCGCGGAGATCGCGTTTTACATCTTCCAATAATTCGCCCAGGTCAACCTGTTCGAAATTCTTTTCGTTTACTGTTGTGCGACTGAATTCCAGCAGCGAATCGATCAGGCGCTGCATGCGCGCTGCTGCATTGATCATGCGACCGAAATAGTCTTTGCCCGTCTCTGACAGATTGCGTGCTTCTGCATTCAATATCAGGTTGCCAAAGCTTTGTATTTTCCGTAAGGGTTCCTGGAGATCATGACTGGCCACATAACTGAAGGAAGTGAGTTCTTTGTTGCTGCGCTCCAGTTCCCGGTTCTTTTGCAACAATTCTTCTGCATACCGCTGCAATTTGTCTTCGGCCATTTTTCTTTCGGTAAGGTCCCGGAGCACTTTTGAAAAACCGAAAAGATTGTTCTCTGCATCGTGCAGGGCGGTAATCACCACGCTTCCCCAGAAGCGGGAGCCGTCTTTCCGCACGCGCCATCCTTCATAGGTGGCTTTTCCTTCCCTTGCTGCCGTTGCCAGTATTTTTTCCGGGAGGTTCAGCTCCTGGTCTTCCTTCGTATAAAAAATACTGAAGTTCCTGCCTATGATTTCTTCTGCTGTAAATCCTTTGATTTTTTCGGCGCCTTTGTTCCAGTTTTCAATGCGGCCATCCACGCTGAGCAGCATGATGGCGTAATCTTCCACTTCGTTTGTCATACGGTAGTAGCGCTCCTCGTTGATCCTGAGTTGCCGGTTCAGTTTCTGCAGTTCTTCATTGGCCCTTTCCAGTTCCCGGTTGGCTTCCACTAACGCCGTAACATCATGGGCCATGCCCAGCACGCCAAATATCTCCCCATTTTCGCGCCTGATCGGTATCCAGAAGGCCTCATAATATTTGCCGGTGATTGGTGAGGCATAATCTGCATGATGCACCACCTGCCCCGAGAGGGCGGTTAGCAGGTCCTTGTAAGGTTTGGTATCTTTTTTCAGGGGAAAAACTTCGAGGAACTTTTTTCCAATCACATCTTCCCTCTTTAAACCATAGGTGAGTTCGCATTGTTTGTTGAACACCACAAAGCGGGTCTCCAGGTCAAACATGGCAATCAGGTCAACCGAGGCATTGAGAATAGCTTCCACGAATTCGCTTTGTTGTGCCAAAGCTTCGCTAACGGCCGCTACATCCAGGGAACTTCCATCCCCCCTTTCTAATCCCCTTTTTGTTCCATCGGGTGGCATTCTCTTGTTTAAGGTTTTCGACGGCATAGAGTAAACTGGTACATTTTACAGGCGCAGGTATACCCCATTATTAAAATTGATATTGATTTCATCGGATTCAGGCCAAGGTGTTCAGGTATTGAAAGTAACGAAATTATACGCTCCACTTTATTTTATCAGTCCGTTTCTCTCGTGAGGGCAGTATGAGATTTTTGCACTTATGCAATTCCCGTACCAGCCCCGAAAGCTGTTTACCAGGCGCCACAACCAACTTCAGTTGACAGTTGGGGTAGGAAAGTTACGGACGTACACAACAAAAAAGCAGCCGTATCAGGGGCCGGCTGCTTTCACATAGTAACCACAAAGTATCAAACCAACTCTTCTTTCGCCGTCTTCATATATTCTTCTATCAATCGGCGTTGTTCTTCAAACGGCACCGGTGCATATTCGTGAAAACGCATCGTGAATTTTGCCCTTCCCTGCGTAATGGAGCGCAGTGAGGAGGAATAACCGTCCAACTCAGCCAGCGGTACTTTTGCAATGACTTTCTGGAAATGTCCCTGCGTATCGATTCCCTCCACAATGGCGCGACGGCTTTGCAGGTCGCCCATAACAGCGCCTGTCAGTTCATCGGGACAAAGCACTTCCACGTGGTTAACAGGTTCCAGCAACTGCGGGTCGGCCTGCTGAAAAGCCTGTTTGAATGCCATAAGCCCTGCAATTTTGAATGAAATATCGTTACTGTCAACCGGGTGCATTTTACCATCGTATACGCACACACGAACATCGCGCACATACGAACCGGTAAGCGGGCCGGTTTGCATTTTTTCCATGACGCCTTTCAGTATGGACGGAAGAAAACGTGTATCGATAGCGCCGCCCACAATACAATTGTAAAATACGAGTTTGCCGCCCCAGTCGAGGTCGTACTCTTCGCGGCCACGTACCGTCAGGCCCTGCGGTTCCGGCATGCCTTCATACCAGGGTTCGATGCGCATATACACTTCAGCAAACTGCCCTGCTCCCCCACTCTGTTTTTTATGCCGGTAACTTGCTTCCGCCATTTTGCGGATCGTTTCCCGGTACGGTATGCGCGGTTTCACAAATTTCACTTCCAGTTTGTGCAGGTGTTCTATTTTCCATTTGGCCACGGCAAGGTGCATATCACCCTGGCAATGGATGAGCGTTTGCTTCAGCTCCGGTGATACTTCTACAATGAACGTAGGATCTTCCTGCCGCAATTGATGCAATGCCTGCGATAGTTTTTCTTCCTCCCCTTTCTTCAGCGATTCGATGGCCACCGTCATATTGGGCGGCGGAAATTCAATAGGCGCAAGCTCATAATTTCGGCCCTTTGCATGCAAGGTATTGTTGACGTGTGTATTTTTCAGTTTCAAGGTAGCGCCGATATCGCCCGCCACCAATTCCTGAATAGGTGTGCGTTTATTGCCTTCAACTAGGAACAACTGGTTGAGTTTTTCGGTAACGTTCGTGCCTTCGTTTTCCAGTTCCATACCGCTTCGTACCGTACCTGAGTATACTTTGAAGTACGATAACTCCCCTACGTGCGGTTCAGTCACCGTTTTGAAAATAAAGATGCAGGCAGGACCGTTGGCGTTACAAGGCAACAATTCACCGCTTTTGGTGCGCTGTGGCGGCATTTCGTTGGCGCTGGGACAAACATTGTCGATAAAGCCCATCAGTCGCCCGCTGCCCATATTGCGTTCTGCAGAGAGACAGAACAAGGGGAAGAGGTCGTGGTTGATCATGGCTTTTTTCAGGCCGGCTTTCATTTCGTCTTCGTCCAGTTCGCCTTTTTCAAAATATTTTTCCATCAGTGTTTCATCGTTGCTGGCCACGGCTTCAATCAGTTCTTTATGCAGTTCATCAGCGCGGGCTTTTTCTTCTTCCGGTATGGGGAGCTTTTCAGGCTTGCCGCCCGCGTCTTTGAATTTGTACATGGTCATGCGCAACACATCGATGATCTCATGAAAACCGGCGCCCTGCTGACGCGGGTACTGTACCACTACTACATTGTTTCCGAAATGTGCTTTTGCTTCGCGCACTGCTTTATCAAAATCGGCATTGTCGTCGTCCAGTTTGTTCACCGCGAAGATCATGGGCGTTTTAAACTGCTCTGTATATTCCCAGATGATATCGGTGCCCACTTCTACGCCCATGGCGGCATTGAGCAGCATTACACCGGTATCTGCTACGCGGAGCGCTGAAATCACTTCTCCTACAAAATCGCCGTAACCCGGCGTATCGATGATGTTGATCTTGTAACCGCGCCATTTGGTATGCATCAATTTGGAGAAGATGGAGTTCCCCCTTTCCTGTTCCAGTTCATGATAATCACCAACGGTATTTTTTTCTGCGATGGTGCCGCGGCGGGTGGTGAGGCCGGCTTCATATAGCATGCATTCCGCCAAGGTGGTCTTGCCTGAGCCGGCATGGCCCAGCAAGACAATATTTTTTACGTGTGAAGTATCGAACTCTGGCATAGCAATTAAATTTTTTGAATGAACAATGATAAGGTCAGCAAAACACGGATACAGGATGTTCCAGGGGCAGCATAACATGCAAAGGGCTTACTGAAGAAGCAGCAACCCTTTCAACTTGGTAGTGCAGGCAGGGCGATTATCTCAATGAATCACCTGGGAAAAATGTTCAAACTCCTGCCGTAGTTCGTGCAGGGTGTGTTCCAGTTGTTGATAATCGTCGAAGAGATTTTCGTGTTGCGAGATCAGCTTTTCGGGAACCGTTCCGTTGTTGGCCGCCATTTCAGATTCCAGCTGACGCTGGTGAAGTTTGATGGCATGTTTGAGGTCGTGGATGTTAACGAGCTGGATGTGGAACTGGTTGTCGAGATGTTCAACTTCAAGAAGAACTTCTTTTTGGGTCTGACGTGCGGCCAGGTCTGCGAGGCGGCTTCTTAACCTGGTGAATTCGTCACGATAAGAACGCAATGTCTCCCTCCAGGCATTGCATTCTTTGGAAAGCTGTGCGACTTCAGTAGTTACCATGGGAGAAAAATTTAGATGAAGAAATGGAAGAAATAAAGAGCTGCAATCTTTTCTAAGGAGTGGATCGGGAGTACAATTCTAATTTACTGAAGTTTTGCGGAAATAGGAGTTAGAAGAATGGGAAATTTTGCACAGGGGTAAAAAGGGGAATGGCTCCGGAACTATCGGCAGTCTGCATTTTTTGCAAGACTTTCCATAGCCCGGAACCATTTTCCGGTTTCCCGATTGACGCAGTGCGCACCCCCTATTGTTCCAGGATTTTGAACCTGAATTGTTGTTGTTTATCAGTTACATGCACGCAATAAATGCCTGCCGGCAGTTCCTGCACCGGCAGCACCAAAGCACCGTTTGACAGGGCCTGCCGCGATATTGTTTTACCATAACGCCTGCTGCATTAAACAAACCAATATGGGCGGTGGCAGGAGGAGGGCTTCACCCGAAAAGGTCGTTTGAAGCACTTTGCACGCTATTCTTACTGAATGTATTTTTAAAAATATTTTTGTATCGAATTTGTATTTTAAGTGTATTTTTTCCTACTGAATTTATATTATTGGTCAGTATTTTTATTTTTTGGCTCAGCAAATAATAGCTAATAAAACTGAGAAAAGAGATTCTGCAGTACCACCATATTCACCACGCTTGATCACTCAACACACCATACAACAGATCCAAAGTCGCATCGATATCATCGATATCGTAGGTAGTTTTGTAAAGCTCAAAAAACGGGGCGTCAATTACCTCGGCCTCTGCCCATTTCACAACGAAAAAACGCCCTCTTTCACCGTTTCTCCCACAAAAGAAATCTATAAATGCTTTGGTTGCGGCCGCAGCGGTAATGCCATCAGCTTTTTGATGGAGCATGAAAAATATTCCTATGTGGAAGCGCTCCGCTGGCTGGCAGCAAGATATAATGTGGAAGTGGAAGAAACCGAGGTAAGTCCTGAAGTAAGACAACAACAACAGGTTGCTGACAGCCTCTACATCATCAACCAGTTTGCCCAGCAATATTTTTCCAAAACGCTTTTTGAAACCGATGAAGGACAGGATATCGGGCTGAGCTACCTGAAAGAACGTGGCTTCCGCGAAGACATCATTAATAAGTTTCAGTTAGGGTATTGTTTACAGGAAAGAGACGCCTTTGCACGTACGGCCATCGCCGCGCAGTATAACCAGGAGTTACTGCAAAAAAGCGGTTTGATCGTAATGCGCGATGACAGACCAGTAGACAACTACCGCGGTCGCATTATTTTCCCGGTGCACAACCAGACCGGCAAAGTGATCGGATTCGGCGCGCGCATTATCGGCAAAAATGACCGTGCGCCCAAATACATCAACACACCGGAAAATGAACTGTACATCAAAAGCCGCATCCTGTATGGTTCTTATTTCGCACGTCAGGCCATAGACAAACTGGACGAGTGTTTACTGGTAGAGGGATATACAGATGTTATCTCTTTGCATCAGGCAGGTATTGAAAACGTAGTAGCTTCTGGTGGTACCTCGCTTACACAGGACCAACTGCGGCTCATCAAAAAATATACATCCAACCTGACCATCATTTATGATGGCGATGCCGCAGGTGTGAAAGCAGCGTTGCGCGGTCTTGACCTGGCGCTGGAAGAAGGGTTGAATGTAAAACTGGTATTGATACCGGATAATGAAGACCCCGACAGCTATGTCAATAAAGTAGGCGCTGCCCGATTCACCGAGTTTATCAAAGCGAATAAAAAGGATTTCATTCTTTTTCAGCTCGAAGTAAACCTGAAAGACGCGGGTAATGATACCAACCGCAAAGCGGCCGTAGTGAACCAGGTGGCGGAAACGCTGGCCAAAATCAACAAGCTCGAAGATTTTACCCGGCAGCAGGATTATGTGCGGCAATGCGCCGAAATCTTACGCATTGAAGAAAGCGGTCTCACGGCGCTCGTCAACAAGTTTATACAGGAAAAAATTGCCAAAGACAACGCCCGGCGCGCCAATAACAATCGCCCTGCGGAAGAACCGCCCTTTGGCGAAATGCCAGCGCCGGAAACCGGCGTTGAAGCTGATACACTGTCGCTCCTGAACAAAGACGAATTGCAGGAACGGGCCATGGTGCGGAGCCTGCTGGAATTTGGTACAAAGCCCTGGGATGAAACACGCCGCGTGGCCGATTATATTTTCGATGAATACCTCGACCAGGACATGATCGATAACAAAGACCTGGTGCGGATCATCAATATTTACAAGGAGTGGTATGACCAGGGACTGGAGCCTGGTCCGAAAAATTTCCTGTACCACGAAGACCAGCAACTGGCGCAGTTGGTAATGACCGTGATGGATTTTCCGTATGAACTGAGCCCTAATTGGAGCGAACACTACGACGGTAAAATTCCTACGCGTGAAGATCTTTACCGGGAAGAAGTAGCTTCTACTGTCAATTACCTGAAACTACGTAAAATCAAACGGCTGATCGAAATAAACCAGAAAGACCTCGAAAAAAACCATACGCCGGAAGAACAACTGGTGCTTATTCAAACGCATCAGCACCTCAAAGAAATGGAAGCGGCGCTGACAAAGCAATTGGGTACGGTAATACTAAAGTAGCTCAGGCGCCCATTGCACAGGGTTATTTCCTCAATATGATCACCTTGCCGCTCCCTGTTACTTCCATCAGCCTGCCCATCCCCCGCTGGCGGGGGCGCAGCACGATAGTACACCGATAACAATACCGCCTGGACGGGGGTGGTCCCCGCTATTGTTTACCAATCCACAAACTGGATTGGGCAGCACCATTTAACCACCCCCATCCATGAAACAAGTTGATGTAGTAAGTTGCTGCCCGGCCCCCGCCAGCGGGGCCGGGCAGGCTGATGGATGCAGCAAAGAGCGGTGGTATTGTTTGGTGCATTATATCCTGTCACCTGCATTCTTTCGCAGAATTTTTTTGATAATTCTTGTAGTGGAATGAGCGCTTGCAGTGGGTATAATTTTTATCTCACAATTTAATTGCTTCAGCAATTCTGCCTCAGGAATAGCAGTTTCACTCCAATTACCTCCTTTTACGAATACATTCGGTTGCAATGCCTGCAACAACTCCACCGGGCTGCGTGCCGCAAAGGAGGTAATGATATCTACACTTTGCAAACCAGACAATACTGCAATACGGTCTTTCAGTGTATTAATAGGTCTGCCGGGGCCTTTCAGCAACCGGATGCTGTCATCAGTATTCAAACCTACAATCAGCACATCTCCCAACAGACGCGCCTGTTGCAACAAAGCAATATGTCCTTTGTGCAAAATATCAAAACAACCATTGGTGAATACAATGCGTTTTCCCTGCTCTTTCAGCTCGCGGACCTGGCGCTGCAACTGGTACAGGTCTGCTGTGTACTTATTGCCGGCCGCATAACAATTGTGCAATTCCCCCGGCGTGCAAACGGCCGTGCCATTTTTTCGAACCACTACAGCTGCCGCCATTGCGGCCAGTTCAGCCATCGTACTACTGCTTGCGCCACAGGCAAGAGACAAAGCCATGGTAGCAGTAAACGTATCGCCGGCGCCAATGGCCCGCGCATTGTCCTGCATCACTGCGGGAATATGGAAAGGTTGACGATCTTTTTCAAAGAGTATTACGCCATCTGCATCCAGCGTAACAGCAATACAGCGTGCTCCGGTGCTCGCAAACAAGGCAGCGCTTTGTTGCATGATCTGTGGTATCCTTTCACTGCTTTCCGCATATGGAAGGTGCAGCATCGTTTGCGCCTCTACGTAATTAGGTTTTACCGCCCATGGGCACAACCGGCGAAACCGGCCGGGCGCTTTCGCATCTACAATCACCGGCTTGCGGCATTGCTCCAATACCGCCGCCGCTTTTTGTATGAACGCATCGGTAATGGTGCCGCCTCCATAATCTGAAAAAATGATTGCGTCCATGGCCGGCGCCAATTGCCGGAAACGGTCAAACATCCATTTTTCAACAGCAGGTGATAAAGGTGACATCGTTCCTTCATCTACGCGCAGTAATATGCTGAAAGCGGAAACCAGTCGTTGTTTGGAGATGGTGGTGCGTTCGGTGGAAGTAAATATGTCGCCGGTTTGTACCCCATTTTTTTGCAGCACCTCCAACAAGGTAGTTCCCTGCGGGTCCTTGCCGACAACACTCAGGAAATAAGCGGTGGCCCCTAAAGCTGCTACATTAATGGCCGTATTGGCAGCGCCGCCGCATTGATGTATACGGTCCTTAACTGTAAGGATCAATACCGGCGCTTCCCGGCAGATCCTGTCGGTGGCCCCCTTCGTATAGGTGTCCAGTATAGCGTCTCCTACGACCAGAACTTTTTGCTTTGTAAAAGCATTGATAAGGTCTGTTATCGTCTCCCTCATAATCCTCCTTCACGGGCAGTGGTTATAGCTGCCGACTTTTTCATTTATTACGCATTCATATGATCGTCCGCCTGGCAATCATTTCTTCGCCGTTTTGTTCTTCCAGCTCATATTCCTCATTCTTTTCTATCCCCTGCAGGTCCACACCACTCACCCATCCCACCGCCAGCCACTCATGCTGCCATTCGAGCTACCGACTCCTGTACCCCGCCATTTATACCACTCAACAATACCTCCTCCTGCCAATCATTCCTTCCTCATTCCTTCTTCCATCTCATATGTTTCCTTCCTTTCCATCCCCCGCACATGTACACCACTCAACAACTCCTCCGCCTGCCGCCAAACCTCCTCCACACTTATATCCCGTACAAACGAAACCGGATGGTCACAACCCTTGCGCGGCTCAAACGGCCACGGATTATTCGGAACAATACCGCACAACGGACACTGCATCTCCCATGAAATCACCGGCCGGTTAATAGCGCGCGTCAGCGGCCCCCACTTGATATAATTTGGCGCCCAGTAGATACCCACCGTAGGCGTTTGCACCGCCCTTGCCAGGTGCAACGGCCCTGTATCGCACGCCACCACCAGCGAAGCGCCGGCCAGCAAGGCGGTCAATCCGCCCAGGCTTAAGGTACCGCAGGCATTGATCACCGGGTATTGCATATGGGCTTCTATCGCTTCTACTGCCCCCCTTTCTTCCTCTGTACCAGTGATAATAATTTCCACCTCATATTGTTCCTTCAGTCGCCTGCCCAGTGCAACATAATTTTCCAGTGGCCACATCCGACGGATATCCCGGGAAAACGGATGAAATACCACATATCGTTTATTATTAACAGTTAGCAATGGCACACGGGCTTCCATCAAATCATCAGGCAACACACGTATTGCCGGTTCAACTATTTTTTTCTCCGTACCGGTAACACTTGCCATTTCTATATACCGCACCACTTCGTGCTGATAATGATAATAGGGCATACTATAGTCAGGAAGATGATCGTCCGGAAATGCCGGTCCTGCCAGCAGGCGCGGCCGGATAGCCCTTGCAAAAGCGTTGGTATGTTCACCATTTCCCTGGAAGTTGAAAAACAAATCGAATTGTTCCGCCTGCAATGTCTCATACAATGAAGTAAGCATTGCCTTGTCCACTTCATGGGCTACATCAATGGTAACACCGGGCACAGCAGGCAATGCAATTACCCGGTCAACCGGTGTGCGGCCTTTTTGCAACCACGCTTCGTGCCACGCTCTCCCCAACAATACGATTGCAGCGGCCGGCCATCTTGCACGAATGGCTTCCAGCGCGGGTACCGTAACAATAAAATCGCCCAGTGCGCTGGCCTTCAGTATACCGATTTTCCGGATGGTTGATAACGTGTGCAAAGAATTTCCTTTAGGCTGATAATAATCTTTTTACAAAAGAAAATTTTATGCCTTTGATCTTTTCTTCGCTTTCAGGAACAATTGTGCGCCTGCTTTTTTTGCCGGGTGGTATAAAATATGAGTAGTATACCGCAGGAATTGTAACCCTGTAGAATTTTTTCCCGACCCTGTAATTACGAAACGACATGAAAGATGCGAATAATATTGTAACACGGCCTTCCAACGTGACCAACACTGCAGCCGTGCTTCCATTTGAAGCCGTCATTTTTGATATGGATGGTACACTCATCTCCAGCACGGAAGCGGATTTTCTTGCCTGGAAATGGCTTTTTGGCGATTACAATTGTCCGTTTACGTTCCAGGAATATCTCCCGCTGGTTGGCGTGCGCAGCGCTGATGTGCTCAAGGCACGGCTTGGCCTGAAAGGAGACGCGTTGCGCGATGCACTCGCCCGCAAGATGGACTATTACGCAGAAATTGTTGCCCGCAACGGCATCCAGGTGATGCCATATGCCTATCATTTCCTGGAACAGGTGAGCAGGTACCCGGTGAAGACAGCGCTTGCCACCAGCGCACGCAGAGAAAAAATGCAATTAATCATGGAAAAAACCGGGCTGATGCCTTTTTTTGATGTTATTATAACGGGAGAGGATGCACGAAGAAGCAAACCAGCTCCTGATATATACCTGGTTACAGCCCGTTTGCTCAGGGTAAAGCCATCGAAGTGCCTGGTGATAGAAGATGCCATACATGGCATCACCGCAGCACGCAATGCACATATGAAGTGTATTGCGATTGCTTCCACCCATCCGGCAGGTGTATTAAAAGAAGCTGATCTGGTGGTGGATTCCTTTGCAGGCGCCGACTTTGCAGAATGGTGCAGCAAACTCGGAAATTGTGAATAAAGAAAAAGGCAGAAGTGGTTGAATGCTTCTGCCTTTTCAATTACATGATCCTTCTTCTTACTCAATTTATCCTGCCATTACAGTCGCTTCCCGCTTGCGGGTATTAACTGCACGGCCATTTGATTTGTTGCATTTGTTAAAGCGCATGGCTGTCCACACATGGTCCAGCGTAACTTCACCGGCTTCTTCAAAACCGGCATTGCGAACGCAATCCCAGCTGCATTCGCGGTTAAGATCTGTTACGATCTTGGAAGAACTTTTCGGGAAAGCAATCCAGAACTTACCTTCATCATGCAAGGCAGGCAATACCTCTTTGAGAATTCCCGACAACTGATTTTCATTCACAGCAAATACCAGCGCGAAATCAATCTTGCGAGATTTCAACAGTGGCGTTACATTTTTTGCGAAAGAAAGTTTCAGGAACTGTTTCTCAATGGAGGACGGGAGCCCCTGGATTAGTATGTTCTTTTCTTCCCTGAGCTCTAACTTTTCTAACAAATTTTGCGACATGCCTGAGAGGTTTAATTATAGCGTTAGGGTTATTTTAAGACGGGATTGCAAAAGTAGTAAAAAAACGCGAATAACACTCATAAGGCGCGATTGTTCACGCGTATAATACGCTGTGAATGATCCCCATTGCGTAAATATTAATACAAAAAAACCGCCATAATAGGCGGTTTTTCAATATTTTGTTTATTTGACCCTATAACAGGTTAACCCATATCAATTACCGGGATTTTCGCATAATTAATTGCTTACCGGCTTATAATATTTCAATGCTTCCGGCATCATTTCCTTCAGCTTCTCAATGCGTGTGGCTTCAGCAGGGTGCGTACTGAGGAATTCAGGAGGTGCTTGTCCGCCGCTGGCTTTTTGCATTCGTTCCCACAAAGGAATTGCTTCCTGCGGATTGTAACCGGCCATCGCTGCGAAGATCAATCCATAGCGGTCGGCCTCCAATTCGTGTTTGCGTGAGAATGGCAGGATAGCGCCGACCGTAGTGCCGATGCCATAAGCATTCAGCAGCAGATTCTGCGCCTGCGGCGTTTTATTGGCAATAGCTACTGAAAGCGCTACACCACCCAGTTGCTGGGCAGTGGCCTGGCTCATGCGCTGATTACCGTGTTCCAGCAGGGCATGCGCAATTTCATGGCCTACTACGGCAGCAAGAGCCGCTTCGTTCTGGGTAATGGGCAATAAACCGGTATACACCACAATCTTTCCTCCCGGCATACACCAGGCATTCACATCATTCGATTCCACCAGGTTGTATTCCCATTGGTACCCCTGCAGGTGTTGTGATATGCCCTGGCTGGCATAGTATTGTTCAATGGCTTTTGTAAGGCGCTGGCCTACCCTTCTTACCATTTCAGCATCCTTGTTGTTGCTGGCGCTCACTACCTTGTTCTCACTCAGGAACTGCCGGTATTGCTGGTTGGCCATTTCATTTAATTCCGCGCTGTTGTACAGTGTAAACTGGCTCTTTTTGGTAAGCGGGTTGGTGGAGCATGCATAGATGCCCAGGGCAAAAGCCGCTATGACGAGCATTTTTTTCATCACCTGGTATTTTTAAGGTATTATTTCAAACGTTATGCCGATCAAAACAGGAAACTCAATGACAGCAGCAGGGAAATGCTTTCGTACATGACATATAACAAACCACACACCCCCAAAAAAAGTTCAGACTACCCATTACAAACGCAAATATCAGGGGGAAAGGTGAAGCATGGCGCTGATAGTAAAGTTAAAATTTGCCCATGCAGCCGGTCCGGGAATTCAAATGCTGTTATCGGGTGCTTCTTATCAGTTGCCGCCGCGCCTGCGCATTCTTCTGCGATCGCGGTATTTTAAAATGGGCACTTTGCTTTCGCTGCCACGAAGCAGGCGGCCAATATTCTTCTGGTGCGTGAGCAACACCAGCAACGCTACTGCAATGGCAAATGCACGATACAATGGTTCTTTTTCATTAAAGATAACCAGGATGAAAACGGCAAATGCAATACTCGCCAGGATAGAGCTGAGCGAAACGAACCGGGTAAGATATAATACAAACAGAAAAACGCCCACACAGTATATGGCCACCATCGGTTGAATGGCCAGCACCATTCCAAACAGCGTGGCTACGCCCTTACCACCTCTGAAATCGGCCCATATCGGGAAGATATGTCCCAGCACGGCAGCCAATCCCAATCCCACCATAAAATTGGTGCGGTCCCAGGTATTGCTGCTGTCAGCATAGTAAGGCAGCAGGAGATACAGGCTGGTGGCAGCCACACCTTTCAATACGTCTATCACCATTACAAAAGTTCCCCACCGCGATCCCAGTACGCGAAAAGTATTGGTGGCGCCGGCATTGCCGCTACCATATTCACGAATGTCAATGCCAAAAAAAGCCTTGCTAACCCAAACAGAAGTTGGAATAGATCCGATCAAATAAGCAATTACAATGAGTAGAACTTCTTTCATTGTAAGGTGGTTGAAGTTGATGAACGAAAATAACGAAAAACATTCAATAAAAGTCTGTGCCGTGAATTGCTGCGCGTATTGTGTGTGCCCGGCAGGCAGTAGAACAGCTCACTGCAACAACAATCCTATCCAATTGTTGCATGATACCTGTTGTTGAATGGATAATTGGTGTTCACGGGCGGCGGCTTCAATGACCGGTTCATCCTCTTTCAACAGGCCGCTGATTATACAAACGCCTCCGGGCCTTAAATGTTGTTTTAATGCGGCCATATTTGCCAGTATCACATGGCGGTTTATATTGGCAAGAATGATATCGTATGTCCCGAATTGCTCCAATGAGTCGGCCTGTAACAACTGAATACGGGAACATTGGTTTACTACCGTATTTTCCGCAGCATTCTCTATACTCCAGCGGTCATTGTCGATGGCTGTTACCTGTTGCGCGCCGCATTTTTCGGCCAGTATAGCCAGGATACCGGTACCGGTCCCGAAATCAAGAACGGTTTTGCCGTTAAGGTCCAGCTTTTCCATATACTCCACCATTATACGCGTAGTGGCATGATGGCCCGTGCCAAAACTCATTTTGGGAGTAATGATGATTTCGTGTTGCGCATGGAGAATAGGCGCATGAAACGATGCACGGATGGCGCAAAAAGAACCAATCACCACAGGTTCAAAATTTTTCTCCCACTCTTCATTCCAGTTTCTTTCCTGCAATATTTCTTTTTCCATGGTGAGATTTTCTTCCTCTGCCCATTGCACAAAAGCGCTTTCGTCCAGTTGCTGTGCAGGAACAAAGGCAGATAAATAGTCTTTTCCCTCTTCAAATCCTTCAAATCCCCATTGGCCCAGTTGTGCCATCAGTATTTCCTGCTGTTCACGCGAGAGGCCAGTAAACCGGTAGTGTAGATAGTCAGCCATAGCAGACGGGATCATAAACAAGAAAGGCAGAAGTTACTGCTTCTGCCTTTATATTTTCTGTTGTTAGTGCTTATTCTTTCGGCGCCGCATTGCCTTCGGGCCTGCGACCTTCGGGTTTAGGCATCAGCACTTTGCGGCTGAGCTTGAATTTACCCGTTTTGTGATCGATGCCGATGAGCTTTACTTTTACTTTGTCGCCTTCCTTCAGCACACCTTCCATGCTTTCGAGGCGTTTCCAGCTGATTTCGCTGATGTGCAGCAACCCTTGTTTGCCGGGCAGGAATTCTACAAAAGCGCCGAATTCCTTAATGCCTTTTACGGTTGCTTCGTACACAGCACCTACTTCCGGCATGGCGGTAATGCCTTTCACCCAGGCAACGGCTTTTTCAAGTCCTTCCTTGGCCGGGCTGAATATGCTTACTTCTCCATAGTTGCCTACTTCTTCAATATTGATGGTAGTGCCGGTTTCGCGCTGAATTTCCTGGATGATCTTTCCTTGCGGTCCGATCACAGCACCGATAAATTCTTTATCAATGAACAGTTTTTCCATGCGCGGCGCATGCGGTTTCACTTCCGGTCTTGCTTCGGAAATGCATGCGTACATGGCGTCGAGAATATGCAAACGTCCCACGCGTGCCTGCGCCAGCGCTTCACGCATGGTTTCCATGCTGAGGCCATCGATCTTGATGTCCATCTGGATACCGCATATGCCATCGCGTGTACCGGTTACTTTAAAGTCCATATCGCCCAGGTGATCTTCATCGCCCAGGATATCGGTAAGAATAGCGTATTTGCCATCAGAAGCGCGTGTGATCAATCCCATGGCCACACCGCCTACATGTTTGGGAATAGGCACACCGGCATCCATCAGCGCCAGGGAGCCGGCACAAACAGTGGCCATTGATGAGGAACCGTTCGATTCGAGAATATCGCTCACAATGCGCACCGTATAGGGATACTCGTTACCCGGCATCATCTGCTTCAGCGAACGCATGGCCAGGTTACCGTGACCAACTTCACGACGGCCCGGGGCGCGCATCATTTTCACTTCACCGGTAGAAAAGGGCGGGAAGTTATAATGCAGGATGAATTTTGAATATTCAGAAGTAGCAGCGCTTTCGACCAGCAGCTCGTCCAGCGGCGTACCCAGGGTAACCGTGGTAAGCGACTGGGTTTCGCCACGCGTAAACAGGGCGGAACCGTGCGGGGAAGGCAGTACATCCACCTCCATGTTGAGCGGGCGCACCGTGGTGAGGTCGCGGCCATCGAGGCGTACACGATCATCGAGGATCATATTGCGCACCACTTCCCACTTCAGGTCTTCAAAATATTTCTTGGCCAGTTTTACCACTTCTTCTTCCACTTCTTCGCCCAGGCTGGCTACGAGTTCTTCTTTCAGTTTATCGTACGCTTCGCTGCGTTCGTTCTTTACAGGAGTAGACCTCGATATCTGGTAAATGCGGTCTTTGGCAAATTCAATTACTTTCTGCTGCAGCTCTTCGTTGTGCGGCGGTTTCGGATACTCACGCTTGCCCTTCACGCCTGCTTTTTCGCGCAATTCTTCCTGTGCCTTGATCTGGATGCGAATGGCGTCGTGCGCAATTTCCAGTGCTTTTACCAGGTCTTCTTCACTGCACTCAGCGGCTTCACCTTCCACCATCATCAGGTTTTTGGCGGTAGCGCCGATCATGAAATCCATATCGGCTTTGGCCAGTTCGCTGCGGCTGGGGTTGACGATGAATTTACCGTCTACACGTCCTACACGCACTTCAGAAATGATTTCCTTGATGGGAATATCGGAAACGGCCAGTGCTGCCGAGGCGGCGAGACAGGCCAGCGAATCGGGCATTACTTCGGGATCGCTGCTGATGAGGGTAACCAGTACCTGCACATCGCAGAAATAGTCTTCGGGGAACAGCGGACGGAGGGCGCGGTCAATCAAACGGCTGATGAGCACTTCATAATCGCTCAGTTTGCCCTCACGTTTGAAGAAGGAACCGGGAATACGGCCGGCGGCGGCAAATTTTTCCATGTAGTCTACCACCAGCGGAAAGAAATCCTGTCCTTCTTTGGGTTCTTTATTGGCAACTGCTGTTGCAAGTAATATGCATTTTCCTTGTCGTACTGTTACGGCGCCGTGGGCCTGACGGGCAAGTCTGCCGGTCTCTATAGTCACCATACGGCCCCCACCTATATCAAAGGTTACACTGATAGGTTGTGAAAGCATAATCGTTCTGCATTTTCGGCTGTGATCGGAAAGGGAGAAGGCGGGAACAGGTCCGGATCAACAACCCTTGTGTTATTAAAGTTTTACGTCTAAACAGGCACCCAATCAAAAACAACTATTCCCAACCGGCAATACAGTTGGGAATAGGGATTGTTTACATATGCTGAGTTATTTTCTGATTCCAAGTTTTTCAATCAGCGCCCGGTAGCCCTGCAGGTTGTGTTTGCTGAGGTAAGTGAGCAAACGTTTCCGCTGACCTACCAGTTGCATCAGGCCGCGGTGGGTGGAGAAGTCTTTTTTGTTCTTTTGCAGGTGTTCGGAAATCCGATTGATACGCTCTGTCAGCAACGCAATCTGTCCCTCAATGGAGCCGGTATTGGTGGCGCTTCCGCCAAATTGGGTGAAGATATCTGCTACTTTTTCTTTAGTTAAATAAGGCATCTCAGTTTTTTTAAAAAGCATCCAATATTTTTCTTCTGATAATTTGCGGGCAAAGGTAATTAATTAATAGCAATCCAAATATTTGCGATGGGCAGAATTTTTTGAAACGTATTTTTGGCGCCGGTGAACCATACATCTCCGGTATTGAATGGTGCACAACCCCTTGCTAATGAAACGTTTGATTTTTACCGTCACCAACGATCTGCTGACCGACCAGCGCATGATCCGTATCTGCGGCACGCTGGCGCGGGAAGGCTATCATGTTACCCTGGTGGGGGTAAAACACCGGAACAGTCCTGCCCTGCCCCATCAGCCTTTCCGGCAAAAACGGCTTACCTGCTTCTTTCGCAAAGGTTTTGGTTTTTACGCCGAATACAATATCCGCCTCTTCTTTTACCTGCTGTTTGCCAAAGCCAGCCTGATCTGCGCCATAGACCTTGATACCATTTTGCCCTGCTATTTCGCATCGGTTATAAAAGGCGTACCAAGAGTATATGACGCGCATGAACTTTTTTGCGAAATGCAGGAAATTGTTACCCGCCCCCGCATTTACGCCATATGGAAACGCATTGAACGGTTTGCCGTACCGCGATTCAGGTACGGGTATACCGTAAACGAACCCATTGCCCGCGAGTTGGCAGCCATGTACCAGGTACAATATGAAGTGGTCCGCAATGTACCGGTGCTGCAACCATTGAGCATACCCCCCAAAAGTGAACGGTATATTCTTTACCAGGGGGCGGTAAATGAAGGTCGCAGTTTCGAAACGCTAATCCCTGCCATGCAATATGTAGAGACGCCGCTTTTCATCTGCGGCGATGGCAATTTCATGCAGCAGGCGCAGGACCTGGTAAAAAAATACGGGCTGGAAGCAAAAATATTTTTCAAGGGAAGGATCCCTCCCGCCGACCTACGGGCCATTACTGCGCATGCCTGGATAGGCGTTACTTTGTTCGAAAACACAGGGAAAAGCAATTACTTATCATTGGCCAACCGCTTCTTCGACTACTTCCATGCAGGCATTCCACAGTTGTGCGTTGACTACCCGGCTTACCGTGAAATAAACAATACACATAAAATTGCTGTTTTAATTGACAACCTGGCCCCCGAAGCAATAGCCCAAGGGCTAAATACGTTGCTAAACGATCAATTTTTATACGATATGCTACAAAGAAATTGCCTTACGGCAAGAGAACATATAAACTGGCAGCAAGAAGAAAAAAAATTATTGGCGTTTTACTCAAATATCCTGTAGCATTTGGAAAAGCATGTACATATAGTTACGTTCGATGTGCCATGGCCTGTCGATTACGGCGGTGTAGTGGATGTATTTCATACCATTAAAGCTTTTCACGAGGCCGGTATCCACGTGCACCTGCATTGTTATGAATATGGTCGCGGGGAACAACCCGAACTGGAAAAATATTGCACCTGCGTAAAGTATTACCAGCGCGCTACAGGCCATAAATGCGTTTCTCTCGAACTTCCTTATATCGTTGCTTCGCGATCAGCGCCCGAACTTACGGAAGCGCTACTGGAAGACAACTATCCCATACTGTTAGAAGGCGTGCACAGCACCTACATATTGAACGATAAACGGTTTGAAGGCCGCCGCATGGTGGTGCGCATGTCGAACACGGAATACATTTATTACGATCAGCTCTGCAAATCCACTTCCACTTTATCGCTTTTCAAGAAATTGTATTATCACCGCGAGAGTTTGTTGCTGCGCCGTTATGAAAAACATATTGCCGGCAAAGCGATGTTTGTGGCGGTAACGGAAGAAGACATGAACCGCTACAAACAGGAATTCGGGGTAGAAAAGATTATTTGTGTGCCGCCTTTACTGCCCTATACGGAGGTCACTTCCAAAACAGGCATTGGTTGTTTTTGCCTGTATCATGGCAATCTTTCGGTGCCGGAAAATGAAAAAGCTGCGTTGTGGCTGATACAGGAAGTGTTTAATGATCTTACCATTCCATTGGTGATTGCCGGTAAAAACCCTACGCGCCGCCTGGAAAGGGTTGCCCGCAATCACAATTGTACCTGTGTGGTGGCCAACCCTTCGGAGCAGGAAATGCAGGATATGATCGGCAAGGCGCAGATCAACGTATTGCCCTCCTTCAATTCAACGGGCATGAAACTGAAACTGCTGAACGCGTTGTACAATGGCCGGCATTGTCTGGTGAACGATGCTACGGTGAGCGGCACAGGACTGGAATCTGCCTGTCATATCGGCGCCAATGCGGCCGGTTTCAAAAGCATTATCATCCAGTTGTACCATCAACCGTTCAACGATGAAGAGATTCGCCTGCGGGAAAAAATGCTGGCGGTGAATTTCAACACCGCCCGTAATGCCGAGCGTATTATGAAGTTGTTATGGTAGCGTTGTCGATTACTCGACCTCTTTCGGTACGCACCATTCTTCCGGGGAAATTGCGGATCACGATGTAATCATGCGTGGCCATTACAATGGCAGTACCGTAATCGCGGGAAATCTGGAACAGCAACTGCATGATTTCATCGGAAGTTTCGGGATCGAGGTTGCCGGTAGGTTCATCGGCCAGGATCAGTTTGGGCGAATTGAGAAGGGCGCGTGCAATATCAACGCGTTGTTGTTCGCCGCCACTCAGTTCAAAAGGCATTTTGAAGCCTTTGGCCTTGATGCCCACTTTGTCCAGCACATCATGTATCTTTTCGTCCATCAGCTTTTCATCCTTCCAGCCGGTGGCGCGCAGTACAAATTTCAGGTTATCGTTTACGTTGCGGTCGGTCAGCAACTGGAAATCCTGGAAAACCACGCCCAGGTTGCGGCGCAGGAAAGGTACCCGCTTCCAGTCCATTTCGCGGAGATTGAACCCTACCACCGTTCCTTCCCCTTCTTTCAGCGGAAGGTCGCCATACAAAGTTTTCAACAGGCTTGATTTTCCTGTACCGGTCTTCCCAACCAGGTATACAAACTCTCCTTTCTTTACACTGAAATTTACATCCTGAAGGATCAGATTATTACCCTGGTAAATATTTGCATGCCGTAATTCGATGATATTTTCCTGCATGAAGCAAATGTAAGAATAATGTGCTAATTAGCTAATGATGTGTGGTCAGCATTCGTCAGGGGCAGCACTGTTGCATGCAGCTTACAGCAGCGCCCGGCCATCACCTGGCGCACCAGCACATCAACCAATCGGAACATTAAGCAGCGAGCCAGCAATGGTGCTTCTTTTCCTTCACTTCCTTCTTTTCAATTTTGTCTTTGGGGTCCTGTTTTTTCCTGTTGGTGCTGAGGCTTGCAAATGCTACGGCGGCCATGCAGGCAACCAGCAGCACGATCACCAGAATCTTTTTCATACACGAAGAATTTTGTTATTATAATACGGTTATCGCTGGCGTGATAAAAAAATCCNCCCCNCNGCCTGCACCTTACTGTAAGGGAGAACCGGGNTGACAACATAGATTAAAACCTTGTTAAAAAACCGTGCTGAAGCAGTGGCATGCAATTTTCATTCCATGCCTTTTTCTGTTTAGACCTTCAAACCGTGCTGCACAAATTGAGGAATTGCAGAGATCCTGCTCACAGATTAAAGTGCAGCTTGACAATTAATCGATAACTTTACTTCTATAATGAGCTCCTGATTATGACACCAGAAATTAGCGAAGACAGCCTGGAAGTGGAAGGCCTGAGAGAGNTNCAGNTGGAAGATTTGCTCCGGGAAAACAGCTTGCTCAATATGTTGCCCGTGGCAGTATGCATATGCAATGCCGACGGCATTATCAAAAAATACAACATACAAGCAATCAAGCTATGGGGACGAGTGCCGGTATTGGGCGATAAGGACGAACGGTTCTGCGGCGCCTGGCGTTTATACCAACCAGACGGCACACCGCTGCTGCACGCATCAGGCCCGGCCGCTGCCTGCCTCGCCGACGGACAACCCAGGCACAACGTGGAACTGATTATGGAAAGACCTGATCTTTCCCGCATATCTGTTGTAGTGAATATTGCTCCCATCACAGACCCGGAAGGAAAGGTAACGGGCATGATTAACTGCTTTCATGAAGTTGCCAAAACAGCATCACGGGAAAATTGCGTGAATGAAGATCATCATGAATCGGTAAAAATCCTGAGCAACGCACACAATAGTTTCCGCGAGCTGAACTTCTCCCTTGAAAAAAAAGTAGAAGAGCGTACGGCTGATCTCAACCTTATCATAGAAGAATTAAGACTAAGCGAGGAACGCTATCACAAAATGGTGGAAGAAGTAGAAGACTATGCAATCGTGCTGCTCAGCAAGGAAGGTATTATACAGAACTGGAACCGTGGTGCGGAAAGAATTAAAGGCTATCGCGAAGCAGAAGTGATTGGTAAGCACTTCCGCATTTTTTACACGCAGGAAGAACGGGAAAAGCATTTGCCTGAAAAGCTGATTGACCAGGCTGTCCAGTTGGGCAAGGCCCTGCATGAAGGCTGGCGCGTGCGCAAGAACGGTACCCGTTTCTGGGCCAGTATTGTCATTACCGCGCTGCATGATTCGCATAACAATGTGATCGGTTTTACCAAAGTAACCCGTGACCTTACTGAAAGAAAACTGGCAGAAGAAAAGATCAACCAGTACAACCTCGACCTGGAGTTTCAGAACCGCGAACTGGAGCAGTTTGCTTATGCCGCTGCCCATGATATGAAAGAACCGTTGCGCAAGATCCGCTTTTACAACAACCTCCTGTTAGAAACGGCGGCCAACCTGTTGCCGGAAAAAGAAAGAGAATACCTGGAACGCAGTATTGCGGCCGCTACGCGCATGCAAAAGCTGATCGACGACCTGCTTACCTATTCCAGGATGACACCGAGAAGTTATGAGTGCATCCAGGTAGACCTGGAAGGTTGCTTCCGGGAAGTACTGGCGATGCACCACGAAACCATCCAGGACACCAATGCCATTATTGAGTCCCATAATTTGCCCGTGATCAACGGCATCCATTTCCAGGTACTGCAATTGCTCGATAACCTGGTGGGCAACGCACTGAAATACCGTCATCCCGAGCGAACGCCGCATATCCGTATCAAAACGTCTGTCAAAAACGGCACCGATCTCTACAACAGGAATGCAGACAACAATGTGCAATATCTCGAACTGACCATTGAAGACAACGGCATTGGCTTCGATGCCCGGTATGCCGACAAGATTTTTGATCTTTTCCAGCGGCTTCATGACAAAGCGAACTATTCCGGTACAGGCATTGGTTTAGCCATTTGCCGCAAAGTGATGCAAAACCATAAAGGATTCATCACCGCCCATGGCGAACCTGGTAAAGGCGCCACCTTTACGGTTTATTTTCCGGTACAACAGCTTTGCTGATTGATTTAATACAAGTGCGCAGGTCAGAATATCATCTACAGAATGCCAGCATTTGCTCCGCTATTTTGGTAAGCTCCGATAGTTTATTGGGCTTTACAAAATAGGAAGCCGCTCCTTTTTCCATGCAGTTTTGTACATGTTCGGGCTGGCGGGAGCTGCTCCACACCACTTTGGGAATGGATTTGAGGCGCGAAGCCTGGTTAATGTGTTCCAACACTTCCACAGCGTTCAGCACAGGCATTTTATAATCGAGGATGATGAGTTCAGGTAATTCCCTGTCAGAACAATGTTCCAGGAATTCAAGTACTTCCTTTCCATTCTCTACCATATGCATTTCAGCTACAGGCTCCAGTTGGCGGATAGCATCTTCAAGAATTTCCTGATCTTCCGGATCATCGTCCGCAAGTAGTATTTTTTTGGGTTTTACATCCATATACGTGTTTAATGTTACATCCGTTCCCTGGTAGGCAGGCAAATGTTACACCTGAAATATGCAAATTGTAACGAACGGAAAAGAATGAGGCAGGTGTAATTTACGGAAAGGGTTTGGAATGGAGGGGATTATTTTTTGGGGGGATTATATGGACTGTCTGCTGACCACTCCCATCCATGCGGACATTGTTGATTGGGTAAGTGCGTGCCGGCGCCCCCGCCAGCGAGGGATGGGCGGCCGTCAGGAAGCACCCTGGAGTGGTGAAAAGTTATCAGAGATGGGAACGACTGAAAAATCATCAGGGCGAAGCGACGCGGCGGTTGCAAAACTGTCAACCGGAATGCCAGGTTTTCCATAAGTAGCGGATTTGTACGGTGTTTGCGGGGGTATAAGTGGAAACAAAAAAAAGGAGGACACTATGACTGACATCATTAAGCGAAGCAGCGCCGTTGATACGCCGCTGACGATTGGTGGGTTGGTTGATAATGTTTTCCGAACCAGCCTGAACCGTTTCTTTGATGATGATTTCTGGGGTTTTGATGGTATCCTCACGCCATCGCAGGCGCCGGTGAATGTGCGGGAAACCGACAAAACCTACGAAATGGAAGTGGTAGCACCGGGTTGTAAGAAAGAAGATTTCACGGTAGAACTGAGCAACAATCTGCTGACAGTATCATGCAATCACAAGGAAGAAAAGGATGAGCAGCGCAATGGCTGGATGCGCCGCGAATACAAACACCGTGCTTTTACCCGCACCTTTACCTTAAACGACACCGTAGACGCCAACAATATTTCAGCAAAGTATGAAGATGGCATGCTGCACATCACGCTTCCCAAAAAACCGGAAGCGCAGCGGGTAACAAAAGCCATAGCGATCCGGTAATACCATTCAAAACCCTGGCGCAACAAGGCGCAGGAAAAACCGGATGAGGGCCCAGGTAACCGCCATCAAAAAAACTGGCCAACAATGCGCATCAAAACACGATGCGCCACTGCGGATTCATCATCCACCCTGGAAACTTCGAAGCCCCCAGGCAGCAACGCAATACCGGGCATAATTGCCTGGCATTGCAGCAAGCCTGGGGGCTTCATGGTAGATGGAAATCGTTGGATGTTACACAGCGGGCCTGTGCGGGCCATGGTACTTGCGTTCCACTGCCGGCACACGTTTCGTCAACAGAGAAATAACAATTTCGAAGAGCCCCACTACCAGGTGTGGCGCCCATACGTACTCATCGAATCCGAACAACCAGGGCGACACGGCCAGAAAAATGCCCCCTATCAGGTCAAGTGTAAGATGCGTCCGCATGGAGATGGTTGGAGACGCGCCCATTTCATAATCCGTAAACAGGCTGTACAAAATCGTAGCAATACCTACTATCACCGGCACCCAGGTTTCCGCACCACCCCTGTCGAAATCCAGTATCCATGGTGCTGCAATTAACAGCAGACCCACGATATAATCCAGATATCCATGGGTTTTCGTTCCTATAACTCTCATTGCTCAATGATTTGGTTCATGCATACGCGTACATAACTTATGCCACCAGCGAAAGAAAACACGATACGGGTATCAGGCCGGGGGATGTGTAGAGGCAGGTGGACGTTTTGAGAAAAAATTTCATATCAGTTCATTGCCTCACCGGAAACCGGAAACATCAGGCGCTACAGTACTCCTGTGTATACAGTCGCATCATCGGCCAAACTCCCACAATGAAATATGTAAGACCATTATATTCAGTGCGCAAAATATTGGACTAAAACTACCGGTCAGGGTGCTTACAAAAAAAATAAATGCAGTTATCCTTTTGGGTTACCGTTTGTGAATTATTCAAAAATTCCTTGAGCAAAGGCAACAAAAAATATTTTTTGAGAAGTTTTGTTTGGTGAAATATAATTATTGCTTAACTTGCTTGCAAGGATAAGGTTTAATGGTAATGGTATTTGATTAGTGCGCCTCCCCTCCGGGAGGCTTTTTTATTTTTAGTACTTCCTGCAATCGCTTTCCTGCTCCGCATTGCCATGCCTCTCAAACATTTTCAACAAGCACCTACTATCACTTAACAGCACTCATACAACCAGCAATGAAATGCATACAATGAGTTCATTCATTTACTTAGTTGAAATATTTCTTTAGATGAAAACAGATTCCCCCTTGCGGCAGGGGCCGACTGGCATAGTTCTTGTCCCACGCTTATGGTAACCAACAGCCAGGCCTGGAACGCTTCTGGTAGTGCCATCTTTGGATGGAGTCGCTTCAACAAATCTTTTGTACGATTGCTTAAAAAAATTGAAAACCAATTTCCCGGTTTTTTTGCCATAACCCCCTTGCATCCTTTCTCCAACCCCGATCCGGAGCACGCTCGATGAAATGATAAACCACATTGTTAATCCAATATTAATTGTAAGCAATGCCTTATACCAAACGCGTGTGCCTGATAGATGACGATGAAGATGACAGGCTGTTCTTCAGCATGGGCCTCAGGGAATTTGATCCTTCCATTGAGTTTTATTGTTACCACGACAGTGAAACGGCCCTGCAGCGCTTTGCAGAAAGAAAAGTACCACTGCCCGATATTTTATTTTTAGACTGGAACATGCCTAAATTGTCGGGCAGGCAATTGCTGCATGCTATCCGCCGGAATAATTATTACGATGGTATTCCCATTATTGTTTTCACCACTTCTTCCGCCACGCAGGATAAAAATGAAGCACGTAAATTAGGCGCGTCATTCTTCCTTTCCAAACCGGCCAGTTTGAAAGAACTTACGCGCCACCTGCGCAGCATATTTGCCTATGTATGGGATGAAGAATGAAGTTCTCCCCGCTTCACCATCTGCACACGCTTTGTATTATGCGGAATAAATTTTACGCGCAGCATGGTCCCTGCCCGCAGGTAACTGAGTTCCATAATGCTGATCACTTCGCGCATTTCGGCAACGAAATTTTCTTCAGTGGCCGGCAATACGTGCACCAGCATTTTAACCTGCGGTTCGTTGTTGATATACACTCCTGTAAATTCAAGGCTCAGGACCACCGCCTCTGCTTCGCGGCCATGGCGCACCAATTCCTGCTGCCAGCGGGCCTGTTGGCGACGCGGCACAATCAGCCACCACCACAATGCATACAGGATAATTGCTGCCATAGAACCAGCCAGAAAAGCAAAAAGCATGTGACCAGCGTTTTTGGGCAGCAATGTAATCACACTACGGCTATCCGGCACAGTCGGTTTAGTAACTGGCAGGTTTTATTTTGCGAAAGGCGTATGATACCCGGTTGCACGAAGTGTCCGCGCAATTCCCTGCAGCTTGCCAACGCTCATGTTTACTTAAAGAAAGGCACATCCGGTATGGCATATTTCTTCATGCCTTCTTCATTGATTTCAACCCCGATACCCGGCTTTTCCGACAAGGTGATAAAACTGTCTTTCACCCATTCACCATCGTATGTCACAATTTCTTTGAACATGGGATCAGTATGGAAGTAAGATTGCCATTCAAGGATCAGGAAATTGGGTACCGATGCACAAACATGACAGGCAGCCATCGCTCCCAGGAAAGAAGCTACCATGTGCGGCGCAAAGGGCACATAATACAGGTTGGCCAGGTTGGCAATGCGTTGCCCCTCTCCCAACCCGCCGGCTTTCTGCAGATCGGGCATGACAATGTCTACCGCTCCCAGTTCCAGCATTCGCCGGAAACCATAGGCCAGGTAATGGTTTTCACCGGCAGCAATGGGTGTGCTGGTGGATTCAGTAATTAACTTATACGCTTCCACATTTTCTGCAGGAATCGGTTCTTCCAGCCACAACAGGTTGAGGGGTTCCATGCGTTTGGCCACCGCTTGCGCAGTAACGGCATCATAACGGCCATGCATATCTACCAAAATATCTATATTCGGTCCTACTGCTTCGCGGGCGGCGGTCACCTGGTCAACCATACGTTGGAGTTCGCCGGGACTGGCCGTCCAGTTGTAGAAATCGTATTTGTTGGGATCATTGGCCTGGTCGAGGTCGAATTTGATGGCGTTGAATCCCATATTCTTTGCTTTCAGTGCTGCCTCAGCAAAATCTTTCGGTTGCGGACGGTTGCGCTGGTATAAGGCGGTATCGCAGTAAACGCGGATCTTGTCGCGGAACTTGCCGCCCAGCAACTGGTATACAGGAACGTTCAGCGCCTTGCCGGCAATGTCCCATAAGGCTGTTTCAATGGCACTTAAAACGGCTATGTACATACCGGATTGTGCGCCCTGGAAAAAGCCTGACTTGCGGATGTCTTCAAACAAGCGATGCACATTCAGCGGATTTTTTCCGCGCAGGCGGTAGCCGAAGTTTTTAACGAGATAATAGGTGCCGGGAATAGCATCTACCCCTTCGCCACAACCTACTATATCCTGGTTGGTATATACTTTTACGAACAGGCTTCCCCGTACGTAACCACATTTTACATCTGTTATTTTCAGGTCGGAAGGCGCTGAAGGTTTGGGTGTTCTTTCTATGGCCTGTTCATATCCCTGTCCGAATGTGCTCAGGCCCGCAAAGGGCGCCATGGCGGCTGCAATGGCGGATTTGGTTATAAAGGAGCGTCGGGAATTTGTCATTGGTTGAAATTTTTTGTTGGGTTGATAAGATGGTCTTCGTTACCAGGTGCGGCCCTTCAGGAATTCCTGTATCTGGCTTTTGGGTACCGGCAGTTCATCGATATGATCGTTGAGCCATTGGGAAAAATCGCGTTCAATTTCTTCGCTCCAGCGCGAGTCGATTTGTCCAGGCGTGTATTTTCCTTCGCGCAAACGCTGGTGGCCGAACATGTCGCGCAGCCGTACGATCTCCGATACCTTCACCACTTTTTCGGCCAGGTGCGGCGGAATGAAGATGACGCCGCCATCCCTGCCTAATACCACATCGCCGGGCATAACGGTAGCTTTGCCGATGCGGGTAGGTGTATTGATGCCTATCAATGTGGTGTTCAGTTCACCGTCCGGATTATTGAGATGATGCGATGGATGATAGCTTCGGAAGAAAGAGGTAAAACCGCCGATCTCTTTCAACCCGTTGATGTCGCGGATGGCGCCATCATATACAATGCCATTGCCAGTTTTGGCGTAAATGGAATTGCCCAGGTTATCGCCGATAGTGGGCCCGTCTTCATGCGCACCAAACTGGTTTACTACATATACATCCCGCTTTACCAGGAGATCGATGGGCCAGGAGTTTTGCGATTTCACACGTTTGTCGCGCACGCCAAAACTGTCAATAACACGGTGAATGTCCGGGCGGCCCGGCACGAAGATGGCAGTCACGGCGCGTCCTACCAGCACGCTGTCGGGATTGATGGTTTGCCAGTTGCCATCGTACTGGTGTTTGTAATTTTCATTGCGCAACACCGCCCAGGCTTCTTCCAGGGTAACCAGTTTCATGCGGTCGAGAATGCTGTCTGGCACTTTGGGACGGCCATCCGGAAAACGTTCTCCTTTCCAGAGCGGCGTCAGGGCAATGAGTTCTTCGCGTGAAATCTGCTGGCCGTTCGATAACAGTGAACAGCCGATCATTCCAAGAAGCAATAAAAAACTTCCTATACGCATAGCAAATCAATTTTGGGGTGATGAATGAGGAACAGGTTTTTTGCTGACGGATCCATCGTTGTTGTGAGGCAGTTGATCTTTTGGCAAACGGCTATGCCACCAGCTGGCCAGTGCCGAACCGGTAACATTCATGAGCGGACCAAATACTGCCGGCGCCAGTCCAAGCGTAGCAATGCGGCCCAATTCTTTCGCAATGCCGGATGCCAGTCCCGCATTTTGCATACCTACTTCGATGGCAATGGTGCGGCAATCGCTTTCGGACATTTTCAACAGCCTGCAGCTCCAGTAGCCCAGCAGGTAACCGAAAGAGTTATGAATCAGCACTACGCCAATCAATGCCGGACCGATTTTCAGCAAACTGTCGCGGCCCGCAGCGGTGATGATGGTAATGATGAACGCAATACCGAACATAGACACCAGCGGCATGGCATCGTCCAGCCACCTGGATTTTCCTTTTAATAGCTTGTTGAACAGTAAGCCGGCGCCAATGGGCAGGATGATCATTTTGATGATGTCCCACATCATCTCCAGCACATCAATCGGCACCATGGTGCCTGCCAGCATTTTCATCAGCACAGGCGTTACAAAAGGCGCCAGCAACGTACTGATAGAGGTAAGCGTAATAGACAATGCCAGGTTGGCTTTTGCCAGGTACGACATCACATTGGACGCCAGTCCGCTGGGCGAACACCCGATCAGTACGATGCCCGCTGCTATTTCAGGGGGAAAATCAGTAACAGTGGCCAAGGTAAAACCCAGTAATGGCATAATCATGAACTGCGACAGTACGCCTACCAACACACCTTTGGGCGATTTGAAAACTGCAGCAAAATCTTTCACGCTCATCGCTGTGCCCATGCCAAACATGATCAACTGGATCAATGGGATGATGAGTTCGCTGAGTTTGAATCCGCCCCACTCCGAAAAATAATCGGGGTGGTACATGGCAAGCGCAGTGGTCGCAAAGATGATTACCGTAAAGGAAAGCCCTCTTAACAATTTGCTGGAACGGAAAGCGATGGCAAGACTTACAAACATGCCTGCCAGTAACCAGCCCCCGTATACGTGATTGTCGTTGAACAGGCGAAACAGGTAAACCAACAGTAACACCGCTGCCAGCCCATAAAAGACCTGTGATTGTTTGGTTGTTGTCATAATGCTGTTTTGTAGATTTTACCGCTCACTAACTCCACAGCCTGTCCCAACTGCGAACCTTATCCCATTCAGGCGTGGGGGCAAAGAATGTGTTGTTTTCAGGATCGAGATGTTTTTTGATTTCTTCTTCTACGAGTTCAATGCCCAACCCGGGTGAGTCGGGCACTGGCGCAAACCCGTTTTCTGTGAGCGGTTTGCCATCAACTGTTTTCACCAGTTTGGGCCACCATTCCAGATCAACCGAGTGGTGTTCAAGCGCCATGAAATTTTGCGTAGCGGCAGCGCAATGCACGTTGGCCATGAAACTTACCGGCGTGCCCGCAAAGTGCAGCGCCATGGCAATGCCTTTTTCTTCGGCATAATCACCGATCTTTTTTGTTTCGAGCAAACCGCCGGAAGTGGCCAGATCAGGATGAATGATGTCTACAGCGCGTTTATCGCAGAGTTTGATGAATTCTTCCTTGAGATAAATATCTTCTCCGGTACTTACCGGCGTTTCAATAGCACGACTGATCTCTATGAGGTGATCGGTAAGATGCCAGGGCACCAGGTCTTCGAGCCAGGCGAGGCGGAATTTTTCCATAGCCCTGCCGAGACGAATGGCGTTGTTGGCGTCGAAATGGCCATAGTGATCGGAGGCCAATGGAATTTCATACCCTACTGCCTCGCGCACGCGGGCTACGTATTTACACAATTCTTCCAGCCCTTTATCGGTGATCTGGACCTGTGTAAGCGGATGCAATGCCGCACCATAAGTCATGGGTTCATTGGTCCACTGACGGCCAACATCCCAGAAATTGGAATTGACGATGGTGCCGGGAATGTCTTTCACCAGCTCAATACCAAAATCCATTTTGAGGAACGTGAAGCCTTTGTTTTGAATGCGGTCTTTCATTTTGGCCGCAAAGGCTACCGGGTCGCGGAGCTGTGGGGTGTCGGCATACAGGCGTATTTTATCGCGGTATTTTCCGCCCAGCAGTTGATAGGCAGGAACGTTATAGGCTTTGCCTGCCAAATCCCACAAGGCCATTTCCACTGCGCACACGCCCCCACCCTGCCGTGCATGGAAACCGAATTGTTTGATGCGTTTGAATATCAGTTCAACATTGCAGGGATTCATGCCCAGTATCCTGCTTTTCAGGAAAAGGGCATAACGCCAGTCGGCGCCATCGCGCACTTCGCCATAGCCTGATATCCCCTGGTTGGTATCTATCCGTATGATGGTGCAGCGGCCGGGATTCATCACGGTGCAATACCGCATGTCGGTAATCTTCAGGTCCGAAGGATTGGAATAACGGTTAACCTTCGACGTGACATGCGCCAATGTTTCTTCCAGGGGTGCAAACAGGAAGCCGCCTAATGTTAATCCGCCCAGGGCAGATTTTTTGAGAAATGAGCGGCGGCTGTTTTCCGGTCCTTTTGCCTCTTCGGGGGTATCTTTCAGCCCGAACTTCGCTAAAAATTTTTCAGATGGAGTCATAGCAATCTTTTTTGGTTGTTAATAATCGCTGTGGGCGCGTACGCACCTTACCACGTTCTGTTCTTCATAAACTCATCCAGTTCTTTCCTCGACATGGGGAGTTTATCGGGATTCTTGTCGAGCCATTGCAGGAAATCATTTTTGATTTCGTCTGACCATTGCGAATCAATTTGTCCGGGTGTGTATTTACCTTCACGCAGGCGCTGGTGCCCGAACTGGTCGCGGAGCGATATGAATTCGGCAGTGAGTACTACTTCCTCTACGAGATGTGCAGGAATAAACACCACGCCTCCTTTTTTGGCCAGCACCACATCGCCGGGCAACACCGAAGCACGGCCGATGCGAATAGGCACATTGATGCCGGCCAGCATCACCTGCTGGATATACGAGGGGTCATATCCTTTTACCCATGCATTGAACCCTTCAATTTTTTCCAGGCCTTCTATGTCGCGTACCGAACCATAAAAGATTACGCCGCGTTGGGATTTGGCGTAAATGGCATTGCCGAGGTTATCGCCAATAAGCGTCCCGTCTATAATTTTTCCATAACTGTCTGCCACATATACATCACCGTTACCAAGTACATCAATGGGCCAGGAATTGGTGTTGCCGATACGTCCTTCGTTTTTACCAATGTCTTTCATTATCTTGTCTACATCAGGACGCAGCGGCATGTACTGCGCAGTTACCACGCGGCCGGTCATTACCGAATCGGGATGCAACACCGTCCAATCTCCTTCATACTGGTTATGATATCCTTTGTTGCGTAAAATGCCCCAGGCTTCTTCGATGGCCACTGATTTGAGGCGTTCTAGCAAACGGTCGTCTACTTTTGGTCTGCCGTCGGGGAAGCGTTCACCTTTCCATTCGGGCGTGTACCCTTTTACCTGCTCGGGCGTTAGCGTTACTTGCTGTCCGGAAGATGGTAGCGTGAACAGCAAGATGCCAATCAATAAAGGGGAAATTCTTTTCATACTGCCGTGGTTGGTTTTGGTTAGTAATTATGCTTTCAACTGCTGCAGGTTCACAATGGCTTCAAACGCATCGGAGAGTTGGGTGCTGAGGCGTTCGAAAATGTTGAAATAGGCAGCATACACCGTGTGATTTTGTTTTTGCGGACGGTACACATCGGGCAATTCCACGGTGCGCGCCGCATCGTCCAGCGATTTATAAATTCCCATTGCCGTGGCGCTGATCAGGTACGCGCCATAACTCACACTGTGAAAATTGCGCCGCAGCCGCACGGGTTTGTTGAAGATGTCTGCCAGCATTTGGGTGCAGAACGGGATGGTGCCAAAACTGCCATTGATGGAAATACTCTTGATGTCACGGTGCTCTTCCAGTGTTTTGCCGATGCTGTAGATTTCATACAGAATTCCTTCAATGGTGGCGCGCACAAAATGGTTTCGTTCATGCTTGATGTTGAGTCCGAAATACATACCGCGGGCATTCGCGTTCCAGATCGGCGCTCTTTCTCCCAGGAGGTAAGGAAGAAACAGCAACCCATCGGAACCAACGGGCACCTTGGCAGCTTCGGCCATCAGTTCCTGCATACTATGTTCTATATCGAAGGGATCGCGGAAGAAACCAAACTGGCGCGTAAACCATTCAAAGATGATCCCGCCGTTGTTGGTGGGACCGCCTGACACATAACAATCTTCTGTGAGCAGGTAGTTGAAAAAGCGGCGCTGTTTGTCCTGCAATACTTTATCGCCCATTACGCGCACTGCCCCGCTGTCTTCAATGGTAATGGAAGCCTTTCCTTCGCCCTTTACTCCGTCGCCCAGGGTGGCCATGCAACCGTCGCTGGAGCCGATAATAATTTTTGTATCGGGCGACAAGCCAAGGGAGTTCTGGTAAGCTTTTTTCAGTTTGCCTGTTGTGGTGAACACCGGCGCCGGTTCCGCCAGCCTGTCTGCCGTAATGCCCGCATAGGCAAGCGCATCGGGTTCCCATTGCACCTTATGTATATTCAGCAAACCGGTAGCGGAGGCAATACTGTAATCGGTGAAGTATTCGCCGGTAAGTTGCTGAATGATATAGGTCTTTATGGAAATAAACTTGCTCGTGAGGCGAAAGCGTTCCTTATCTGAATTCTTGATCCAGCAGATTTTCAGCAAGGGCGACATCGGATGAATGGGCGTACCGGTAGCCGTATAAATGGTATCGCCCAGCGGACTGTTGTTCAGTTCCTGCGCTTCTTTTTTGGCGCGGTTGTCGGCCCACGTGATGGCATTGCCCAGCGGATTGCCGTTCTTGTCAACGGCCAGCACGCTGTGCATGGCAGCACTGAAGCAGATACAGGCCACTTTGTATTTTTTGGGATGAATGCGTTCATTGAGCAGGTTCTTCAACACATACAACATGGTGATAAAAATCTGCTCGGGGTCCTGTTCACTGTAGTCCGGCTCGGTATGAAAGGTTGGGTAATATCCTTTCAGTGATCCGATCACATGGCCGTTCATATCAAAGGCAAAAACCCTTACCGCGTTGGTCCCTAGTTCTATGGTGATGATACACTCCATTGTGTTCATTATTATTTGTTGCGCAAATGAATTTTCCTGAATTCACTGGGACGGTACCCTGTGAGTTTTTTAAAGGTGGTTGAAAAATGCTGCGACGAATAAAATCCTGTATCGAGCGCTATATCGGTAACGCTGATGTCAGGACGCTTCAATAATTTGATGGCTTCCGATATTCGTATATTAATAAGGTAATTGATCGGTGAAAAACCGGAATAACTCTTCACCCTTTCGGTAAACAGCGTTGTGCCCAGTCCTACCAATGCGGCCATTTCCTCTACCGTCCACTGATGGGCGAGGTTTTGCCGCAGTGCCTGCTCCAGGTTCATAAATGTTTTGGGGAAGTCCCGGCCGGGATTGACCTGTCTGGTCAGTTGTCTTGTCAACTGGATCAGCAGTTCATCGATCTGGTGATTCACGCGGGTAACATAACCGATTTCCTGCCCGGTTATTTCAGACTGTATGCATTTAAAAATCTTACCGGCCTCGTTGAATTTCACCAATGCGGGGGAATTGTTCAGCAGCAGAATTTTTCCGATGGCAAGGCTTTCACTTTCAGAGAGTCCGCTCCATTTTCCCAATACTATTTCGCCNTTATTCTTTTTCTGTATACTGATATGGATCCACGAAAACGATCCTATCTCCAGCACACCGTTCTCACTGCCAAACTCCTGNCCGGGTAATATTACCGCTACATCTCCGGGATAGAATACATATTGCCGTTGGTTGATGCGCCATTCAAATTTTCCGTCAATAATATGATAGATGCGTAGTCCTTCTGTTGCCGATAGCGTGAATGCATTGAGTTGGATGGAGACATTCTTACGGATACCCAATTCAAGTATGTGCGGAAACATTTTCAGTTTTCCTGAACTGCCTTGTTGTAGCACAAATTGATTCATACGGCAATTTTCTAAAGCAATAGTTCGTCTCCGGCCCCGAAGGCCATTATAAAGAAAGGAAATTTTATTGACCCGATATGTACAAAATTCAACACTGTTTTATTTTGGAAGTTTTTAAGTGCAACACCAAATACTTTTACTTAGCATGAAGAAGAAATGAGCAGGAAACAGGTTGGGCTGGTGTATGGGGGTTTTACGTATTGCGTTACGGGTTTTATGTAAGCGCCCAGCCTGGTTCCACATTTCTGTTTCGTGTATTTCCCTCACCAAACAACTTGCTATATGAAAGAAACAGCATTCCGGGGCCCATCCCCGGGTCGTACCAGGCTGCTGCTGGTATGTATCTTTTCCTTGCTTTCAGCTACGATTTACGCACAAACAGTTACCGGTACCGTATCCTCCTTTACCGGCGAGAAATTGGCCGGTGTGTCCGTTATAGTGAAAGGAAGTACAACAGGCACGTCTACCGATGCGGAAGGCAAATACCAGATTGCCGTTTCCTCCAACGCTACGCTGGTATTCAGTTCGGTTGGTTACCTGACCCTTGAAGTGCCGGTGAACGGCCGTACAGTTATCGATGTATCACTGGCTACGGACAACGGCAACCTGGGCGAAGTAGTGGTAACTGCGCTGGGTATCAGTAAAGAATCACGGCGCCTCGGTTATGCGGCCACCAATGTAAAGCCGGAAGATGTAACGGTAAACCGCACGGCTAACCTGATGAACTCCCTGCAGGGCAAGGTGGCCGGCGTAAATATTTCNTCGCTGGGCACCGGGCCGGGCGGCACTTCCAAAATTCGNATACGCGGACAATCTTCTATCAGNGGGCAAAACAATCCGCTCATTGTTATTAATGGGGTACCCATTGACAATACCAACTTCAATGACAATACCATCAACGTAAAAGGTGGCGGTGTGTATGCAGACGGTGGAGATGCGTTTTCCAGCATCAACCCCGATGATATTGAAAGCATGACCATATTGAAAGGCGCTCCTGCTTCTGCCTTGTATGGTTCGCGCGCCAAAGACGGGGTGATCATGATCACTACCAAAACGCGCGCCAAAGGCAAGGGCATCGGCGTTAGCTATAACCTGAACTATACCAATGAAACGCCGCTCGACTTTACCGATTACCAGATGGAATATGGCCAGGGAGAAAATGGCGAGCGTCCTACCGCTGCTGATCCTACCAGCGGACAATGGTCGTTTGGCGAGCGCTTTGCGCCCGGTATGACGCATATATTGTTCAACAACCTGGTGGTGCCCTATCAGCCGCAACCAAGCCGCATCAAGGAATTTTATCGCAACGGCATGAATCTTTCCAATACCGTTTCTATTTCTGCCGGCGGCGACAAAGGCGGATTGCATCTTTCGCTCAACAATACAGACAACAACGGCATCATGCCGAACAATTCCTTCAACCGGAAATCGATGAACCTGGGCTTCAGCTATAACCTGAGCGAAAGGTTTACTTTTTCCGGCAACGTTAACTATAGCCGTGAGCATTTGAAGAATCCGCCCAACATCGGCAACCAGGACAACTCCATTCCCACCAGCCTGATGTCCATGGCGAATTCCATGCCACTCAAAGTGCTTGATGAAAATAAATACAATGCGGCCGGCAACGAATATACCTATTCCCGTTTCATGAACCGTACCAATCCTTACTGGGTGCTGGCAGAACAGTTCCATAATATCCGCCGCGATCGCATTTTCGGCAACATCGTGGTGAAGTACGACATTTTGAAATGGTTGTTCATTCAGGGCCGCTTCGGACAGGATTACTGGTCAAGGGATGAAGATGTAAACAACTTCCCCACTGGTCATGCTTCACGTCCGGCTGCGCCTTCCGGTTTTGTGAATGGTGTATACACCCAGGAATCGCGGCGCTTCCGCGAAACCAACCTCGACTTCCTATTGTCTGCCACCCGCGAGTTTGGTGATTTTGAAGTAACGGTAAACGGTGGTGGTAACCAGATGCGCCGCAGATCAGATATCAACAATGTAGTAGTAACAGATTTCGTGATCAGGGGATTGTACACCGTGCAGAACGGCCGCGCCAAAGATCCTACCTATTCATTGATCGAACAGGGGGTGAACTCGCTGTACAGCTCGGCAGAAATTTCGTGGAACCGTACACTTTATCTTACCGGTACGGTGCGTAACGACTGGTTCTCTACTCTCTCGCCGGAAAACAGGAGCATCCTGTATCCTTCTGTTTCGGCCAGTTATATATTTTCCGAAAGCCTGCCCACTGTTCACTGGCTTGATTTTGCCAAGCTGCGTGTAGGGTATGCCGAAGTGGGCAGCGATGGTGATGTGGCACCGTATTCTGATCAACTGTTTTATGCAGTAAATGCCAATACCATCAACAATCCCAACGGTGATGCCGTGGTAGTAGGTACGCCGGTTGTTACTGTAGGCGGTACCGGCACCGTGTTGCCCAACCCCAATCTCAAGCCCAGCCGTGTTTCTGAAACTGAAATAGGCCTTGAATTCCGGTTGTTAAAAGGCCGCATAGCAGTTGACCTGGCGGCTTACCGCAAAACCACGCGCGACCAGATCGTACCGGTTCAGATTTCCGATGCATCAGGTTTTGTAAACACCCGCATCAACAGTGGCGAAAGCCGCAACACCGGATTCGAAGCATTGGTAACGCTGGTGCCCGTACGAAACAAGGATTTTAATTGGGAATTTACCGCCAATACTTCTTACAACATTACCAAGGTGCTGAGCATTATTACCAGCACGCCCGGTGAACGCATCACCATCGGGACGCACGTGTTCAACGGCGAAACCCGTCACGTAGTGGGTGAAGAAATGGGACAGATTGCCGGTTTTGCCTATGCACGCAATGAAAAAGGCCAGATGATTTTCCAGGCCAATGGTTTGCCGCAACGCACCGCCGACCTCGTGTTGTTTGGCAGCGCACTGCCCAAATGGACAGGCGGCTTCCTCAACACCTTCACCTATAAAGGTGTGCGGCTTTCGGTGTTCATCGATTACAAACTGGGCAACAAGATGCTGTCAGGCACCAACTTCAATGCCGTGCGTCACGGTCTGCACAAGATGACGCTGGTAGGAAGGGAAGGCGGCGTGAAAGGTGAAGGCGTGAATGCGGCCGGTGACCCCAATGAAGCCGTGGCGCCGGTTCAAACCTACTGGGAACACCTGCGTTCGCAACAAATTGTGGAGCCGGTGATCTATGATGGCGGTTACTGGAAGCTGCGCCAGATTTCGCTCGGTTATGATTTTACCAAATACATTCCCACCAAATGGCCTATCAAGGGATTGAAAGTAGACCTCGTAGCCAACAATGTGCTGATCATTAAGAAATGGGTAGACAATATCGATCCTGAATCGTTCGGCTACGCATCCGATAACCAGGTAGGTCTTGAATCGCCCGGATTGCCTACCACCCGCGCCATTGGTTTGAATGTTAACCTGAAATTTTAACTGAACAGTTATGAAAAAATTACTCACGTATATAGTACCGGTCCTGCTGTTGTTCACTGCGTCGTGCGACAAAGGACTGGAATCACTGAACAAAAATGAAACGAGCCCGTTGGCCGTGGACCCGGCACTGCTGCTGAACCAGGCCATCATCAACACATCCTATCCGGTTAAAACACTGGTGTTTGATATGGGCATCGTACAGCAGATCATTTCACCCAACGGAGGCGTACTGGCCGGAGCGAATTTCAACCAGGACAGTCGCGATATAACCACGCCGCCCATATGGGCCGCTTATTACCAGGGTGTGATCAAAAACACTCACCTGGCCATCTATTATACCAAAGATGATCCCGCCAGGAGCAACCTGTACAATATGGCCCGTATCTGGCAGGCTTATACCTTCATGGTCCTGACCGATGAGTATGGCGACATTCCTTACTCGGAAGCAGGCGCCGGTTTTACAGAACGAAAACTTCTTCCCAAATATGATCCGCAGGAAGAAATTTATCCCAGTATTATCCAGGAACTGACGCAGGCAGCGTCGGCACTGGACGCAGGCGGTACCATTGAAAATTCAGACCTGCTGTATGCCGGCGATGTAGCCAAATGGAAAAAATTCGCTTATTCTTTACTGTTACGTGCCGGTATGCGACTGAGCAAGGTGAATCCAACACTTGCGCAATCAACCGTACAGGCAGCGGTGGCTGGCGGTGTTATCACCAGTAATGCAGACAATGCTTACCTGCGCCACGACGCCAATTTTCAGCAGCCCATGGGCAATACGCTCAACGGCAGTGAGGCCGCCAACTTTTACCTTACCAAACCTTTTGTAGACGAATTAAAAAACAACAATGATCCCCGCCTGAAGTCAATAGCCGTTCGCTATGTGGGCGCTACTTCCGGCAACGGGCAAACGGCGGGAGCAGGCAATACAGACCCTGCCGTACAGATCGGCATGCCGATAGGCTACGACAATGGCACCATTGTTGGACGTGCCACTGCCGACGGACTGGCCAGTTTTTATGATTACAGCCAGGCCGATCGCAGGCGCATTGCCAAAGGCTCTTCTCCTGTATTTTTTGTAACAGCAGCACAAACCTACCTGCTGCTGGCAGAAGCCCGGTTCCGCGATTGGATCACCACCGGTACGGCCGCACAATATTTTACCGACGGCATTCGCGCACATATGGACCAGATGGTTACCTACGATCCGAATTGTGCTGTTGACCCGGGTGAGCGCGACACCTATTTAGCCAACAATCCGTTGAACGCCGGTTCGGAACTGGAACAAATCAATACGCAATACTGGATTGCCTCCTTCATGAACGGCCCCGAAGCTTTCGCCAATTTCAGAAGGAGCGGCTATCCGGCACTTACACCGAATCCTTATGGTCAGCCCAATAACCCGGATGTTCCCAATGGTACATTCATCAGGCGATTGACTTATCCTACTTCAGAGATCAGCATCAATACTGAAAATGTCAATGAAGCGATCAGTCGCATGGGACCTGATAAACTCAGCACCCGGGTATGGTGGGATGTGCCATGATCTTTTTCTCATATGCAGTTACGCAGTCGTTGTTCACAGTTTGTCGTGAACGGGCCCGCCGTCTCCCGCGCGGATGCTTCGGCGGGCATTTTTTCAATACGCGACAGAAGCATTTTGTGCCTGCCGTGTTGAATAAAACAATCACATCCACTGCCTGCATGGTACATACTCTTATATCATTACTTATCCTGCAATGATAGAAACGATGAAAAAGAAACTGAGAAGTTATGACTGGTTTGGAAGATCGGATAAAATGGGATTTGTACACCGGTCGTGGTTGCGCAACCAGGGATACCCTGATGATTATTTTCAAGGCAAACCAGTTATTGGCATTTGCAATACCTGGAGTGACCTCACCCCCTGTAACGGGCACCTGCGCGATTTTGCAGAGATCGTAAAACGCGGCATTGCAGAAGCAGGAGGATTCCCGCTTGAATTTCCTGTTACTTCCCTTGGCGAAACCATCATGCGTCCCACCACGATGTTGTTCCGCAACCTGGCCAGTATGGATGTGGAAGAATCCATCCGTGCCAATCCCCTTGATGGCGTAGTGCTGCTGACGGGTTGCGATAAAACAACGCCTGCCACCATTATGGGAGCGTGCAGTGTAGATTTGCCTACCATTGTAGTACCCGGTGGCCCTATGCTCAACGGGCGTTTCCGCGGGGAATGCATCGGGTCCGGCACCTTTAACTGGTTGATCAAAGAGAAACAATCTGTAGAACAATACACCGAAGAAGATATTCATGAAGTGGAAGTAGGCGTTGCCCGGAGCCAGGGACATTGCATGACAATGGGCACCGCTTCTACCATGGCCTGTATGGCCGAAGCGCTGGGACTTACCTTGCCCGGCGCAGCCGCTATACCGGCGGTGGATAGCCGAAAAAAGCTGTTGGCGCAGTTATCGGGCAGAAGGATTGTGGAGATGGTAAAAGAAGACCTGAAAATCTCCAAAATACTCACCCGGCAGGCATTTGAAAACGCCATTATGGTGAATGCTGCCGTAGGTGGCTCCACCAATTTGATTATTCACCTGCTCGCCATAGCGGGACGCATTGGCGTGGAATTGAAACTGGAAGACTTTGATACCCTCGGCAGTCGCATTCCGTTGTTGGTAAACCTGAAACCTTCCGGAAAATATTTGATGGAAGACTTCTATTATGCTGGCGGACTGCCGGTTGTGATCCATGAGCTGAAAGAATTTCTGCATAATGACGCCATTACGGTAAATGGCAAAACGATTGGAGCAAACAATGTTAATCCGCCCTGCTACAACCGCGACGTGATTGCCAGCGTGGAGAAACCCTTGCAGCACCATGCAGGCATTGCGGTGTTGAAAGGTAATTTGTGCGAACATGGCGCTATCATTAAACCATCTGCTGCCTCTCCTGCTTTGATGAAACACCGTGGTCGTGCGGTGGTATTTGAAACGATGGAAGATTATCATGCGCGTATAGATGATCCGGCACTGGACATTGACGAACATTCAGTGATAGTATTGAAAAATGTAGGGCCTGTGGGTTATCCGGGTATGCCGGAAGTAGGCAATGTGGATTTGCCGGAGAAGCTGTTGAAGAAAGGCATTAAGGATATGGTGCGCATTTCTGATGGTCGCATGAGCGGAACTGCGGCAGGAACTGTTATATTGCATGTGTCGCCGGAATCGGCCATCGGTGGTACGCTGGCGCTGGTGCAGGATGGCGATATGATTGAACTGGACGTAGCAAAAAGGAAATTGCATCTCGACATCAGTGAGGAAGAACTGGTGCGTCGCAAGGCGGCCTGGGTGGCGCCGCCGCCAATGGCAACGCGCGGTTATGTAAAATTTTATATCGATCATGTACAGCAGGCGCATCTTGGGGCGGACCTGGATATATTGAGAGGTGGTTCGGGAAGTGAAGTGACGAGGGATTTGCATTGAGCATTACCCACCCCTGAAGGGGGTAAGGGTACCCCGAACCCCGAAGGAATGCAGCATCCGAACCCTGAAGGGAGAAAGGGTACCCGGCCCCCTGCAGAGTGGTGGGGATTACGTTATTAATCATTAAACCATCAGTATAAAAATGATATTAGATTTACTGAAGCATGTTTCTACATTCCCCCTCGAGGGGATCAGGAGGTTCCGGCAATTCCTCTTTCAAAGGGCCGGCGGGTTCCTCACTGTAAGCCTTTTCTTATGCATTGCCTGCAACAATGCCTCCACCAACACGCAAGCACCCAGGACAACAAATTTTGAGAAGATCGGAACAGTAGAAAAGCTTGACCCGGCGCTGGACAACATTATTGCCCCCGATGCCAAAGCAGAAATTATTGCCTCAGGATTCGATTGGACTGAAGGTCCGCTGTGGGTGGCTTCGCACAACATGCTACTATTTTCAGATGTGCCAAGAGATACTATTTTCAAGTGGACAGAAGCCGAAGGCATTTCCGTATACCTTACCCCTTCCGGTTATACCGATACCATCCCGCGTGGCGGAGAAATGGGTTCGAACGGATTAACACTGGATAAAGATGGCCGGCTGGTATTGTGCCAATGCGGCAATCGCCAGATGGCCGTGATGGATGCGCCACTGGACCGCCCTGCGCCCCAATACATTTCGCTGGCAGCCAATTGGGAAGGGAAAAAATTCAACAGTCCCAACGATCTTGTATATAACAGCAAAGGCGAATTGTTCTTTACCGACCCTCCCTACGGATTGGAAAAGCATATGAACGATCCGAAAAAAGAAATTCCCTTCCAGGGTGTATTCAAAGTAGGCACGGATGGTAAGGTGCAACTGATGGTGGATTCGCTCACACGCCCGAACGGTATTGCCTTTCTGCCCGGCGAACAAACAGTGATCATTGCCAATTCCGATCCCTTCAAACCTTATTGGTATGCTTATGATATAGACGCCAGCGGAAATTTCACCAATGGCCGTATTTTTCACAGCGCAGCGGGTAACCGCGGCGAACCAGGTTTACCCGACGGATTGAAAGTGGATAAAAACGGTAATGTATTTGCCACTGGTCCCGGTGGTATATGGATCATCAGTGCTGAAGGAAAGCTGTTAGGAAAATTCAAGGTGCCTGACAGTCCCACTTCCAACTGTGCCTTTTCTGAAGATGAAAAAACCTTGTACATCACCAACGATGGCAGGATATTGCGCCTGCGTTTGCGCGACTGATCCGGCAACTATTTTTCACGATAAAACCATACCTTCCGTACATGAAATTGTATAAGACGCAACAGGGCATTGTTATTGAAAAAGACGAACAATTTTATTTGCACAAAGACAGCAACTGGGACGCATTCATCAATGATGATCATGTGCTGCAGAAAATGGAGTCGCTTGCCAAAACCTTACCAGCCGGTGATCGTTCGCTGATCAGCGCTGTGCAGGCGCCCCTCGGCAACCAGGAGTTATGGGCCTGCGGTGTTACTTACCTGCGCAGCAAAATCGGACGGCAGGAAGAAAGCAAGGCAGCCGGCGGCGGCGATTTTTATGCCAAAGTATATGAAGCCGAACGCCCCGAAGTATTTTTTAAATGTACCCCTCACCGCGTGGTGCCTCATGGCGGCACGGTGCGCATTCGCAGAGACAGCACCTGGGATGTGCCCGAACCGGAGCTGACACTGGTGGTGACTTCTTCCGGGAAAATTGTAGGCTATACCATCGGCAACGATATGAGCAGCCGGAGCATTGAAGGAGAGAATCCGCTCTACCTGCCACAGGCAAAAACATATGATGCCTGCGCTTCGGTTGGGCCTTGCATTTATATCACCAATCAACCGCTACCGGATACCACTACTATTTATCTTAATATTACCAGGAAGGGCGCAACCGTATTTGAAGGCAGTGTGGGTATTAACCAGATGAAAAGAAAACCGGAAGAACTGGTATCGTTTGTGTACCGGGAATGTTCATTTCCGCATGGCAGCCTGATTATGACGGGCACAGGCATCGTACCCGGACATGATTTCACCCTGCAACCAGGCGATGAAGTGCGCATCTCAATTGACCATATTGGTACGCTTGTAAATACTGTGGGGAAGGCGGGGTAAGATGGAAAGCCCGGACTTCAAAATTTCAATCAATGACTTTCACCATCATCATCGCCGCTATTGCACTGCAGATCTTCCTCACCTGGAAAAAGCTCAGTCCGTTTTTGTCGTTGCTGATTGTTGCGATACTGGCTGGTTTTGCATTGGGCATGACGCCGGTGGAAGTGCTGGCTTCTGTCAACAAAGGCGTAGGCAATACGCTGAGCGGGTTGGTGCTGATCATATGCCTGGGCGCCGGTTTGGGTAAAATTCTGGAAGCGGGCGGCGCTACGGAAAAAATTGCCACTACCCTAATCAATGGTTTTGGACAACAGCATGTGCAATGGGCTATCATGGTCACAGGTTTTCTCATCGGTATACCGTTGTATTACAATGCCGGGTTTGTGATATTGGTGCCATTGGTGTTTTCCATTGCGCGCAAAGCCAATCTCAGTTTGTTGTTTGTAGCTATTCCCATGGCTGCTGCCTTATCCACCACCCATTGTTTCTTGCCTCCCCACCCCGGGCCGGTATTTTTGGTAAACGCCTTTCATGCAGATATAGGTAAAACGCTGATCTACGGCAGCATCATTGCTGTCCCTGCTGTAATAGTGGCCGGTCCTTTTTTGGGAAAAATGCTGCGGCATGTGAAGACAGATATATCCGCATCTGTTTTTGCCAAAGAGATCGTGCCCCATGAAAAACTGCCGGCCGCATTTCCCAGTTTCCTGATCAGTCTGTTGCCTGTATTGCTGATCGCTGTAGCAGTGCTGGCTGAAAATTTTATGGCGCCGGCATCGGTATTCAGAAAAGGGTTGCTCTTTCTCGGCGATCCAACCATTGCCCTGCTGTTGGCCGTGCTGGCTGCCACCTGGTATTTTGGTATTCGTGCAGGCAAACCCATAGAAGCCGCCATGAAGTGGCTGGCCGATGCCGTGTCGGGCATTGCCATGATTTTACTCATCATTACAGCAGGCGGTGTGTTTAAACAGGTGCTGCAAGACAGCGGCACCGATCAGTACATTGCTTCGTTCAGCAGCAAATGGCAAATGCCGCCGCTGGTTTTTGGCTGGGTAGTAACGGCCCTGCTGCGTGTAGCCATCGGGTCTGCTACGGTTGCAGGCATTACGGCAGCGGGCGTGGTATCACCGTTGGTAATATCGGGTGCTGCTTCACCAGAATTGATGGTGCTGGCTGTAGGTACGGGCAGTGTTTTTGGCTCGCATGTAAATGACTCCGGCTTCTGGATGTTCAAGGAATTTTTCAATCTCTCGCTCAAACAAACTTTTCTCTCGTGGACGGTTATGGAAACCACGATCAGCATTATCGGGCTGATCGGCGTGTTGTTACTGGATACCTGGTTGTAACAAGGTAGCCGCCAACGGTTGGGTAAAGACCGGAAGCCGGGTATTTACTTTGTGCAGATTACGCAGGGTGAAGAAAGACAGCAAAAAAACTGGTAAAGAAATAAAGTAAAAATAATAAGGGCCGCCCGATTTCCGGAGCGGCCTTTTTCCTGCTATGAAATATGCCTGTTACATCGGGCTGGCGTTAAACTGAATGCCTTTCTTTTTCCATCTATCATAAAACCAGGCGAGTTTTTCGCTGAAGCGTTTGAAATCTTTTTTGTCCACTGCTGTCCACCCTACTTCTGCATAAGCCGCAAAGCGGGGAAATATCATTTCATTCATTTTCGCCACCGTGGGTATCCATTCCCCCCACATCTGGCAACCCAGTCCCAGTACCTTGCTGTGCAACGATGCAGGAAGCGCTTCCGGCACAGGATTGAAACTATAGGCTTTCTCGAGGGAGATGCGCTTGTAGTCGTAATCCACGTAGGTAAATGCCTGATAAGAGTTTACAATGTCGTATCCTTTTTCAGCTGCCTGGATAACCAGTGCCGGATCTCCTTTCCAGAAATGAATGATGGCTGTGGGAGAAAGTTTTTCCTTTACCTGCGTACTGTCGTGATGGTATTCATGCACCCTGGCGCCCATGATTTCATTCCATCCCATCATGCGCCGGTCTTTCGATTGCAGGAAATTGGAAATGGCATTGGTAAAACTGATCTGCAGATCGGCCGGTGAAGCCAATCCGTGTTTTTGCATGTATGCCTGCACTTCGGGTGAATTTCTCCATTGGTCATATTTCACTTCATCACCACCGATATGGACCACTTTGGAAGGAAACAGCGCCAGCACTTCATCCAGCACGTCATGCAGAAAGCCGATCACTTTGGGGTCGCTTACATTGTAGGCATTGTAGTGTACGCCAAATTTGGTGGGCACTTCAATCTGTTTTTTCTCTGTGCCCAGCCAGGGATACGCGGCAATGGCGGCGCTGGCATGTCCGGGCATTTCAATTTCCGGCACAATGGTAATATGCCGTTCTGCCGCATATTGAATGATTTCCTTAACCTGTTCCTGCGTATAAAAACCGGCATGTGGGGTGCCATCATAATCTTTGCTGTTCCAGCCACCTGTTTGTGATTCCTTTCGGATGCTGCCTACTTCTGTAAGTTTCGGGTATTTCTTGATTTCAATGCGCCAGCCCTGGTCATCGGTGAGATGCCAGTGAAATACATTCATCTTCAGCAAGGCCATTTCATCGAGCAGTGCTTTTACGGTTTCCATGCCTTTGAAATAGCGGGCTTCATCCAGCATAAACGCACGCCAGGCAAAACGCGGACTATCCTTTACATACACAGCGGGTATGGTGAGTTGCCCGCCTTTTGCTTCTATCAATTGGCGCAAACTCTGGATACCATAAAAAACGCCGGCCCGCGAAGCGCCCGTAATACTAATCTTTCCCTGCTCTACCAACAAGGTATAGCCTTCATTGCCCAGGGTGGCGGAAAGGTTGTTGTCAATGGACAGCAACATGTTTCCATTTTGTTTTCCTGCTGACTTTTGTAAAGCAGGTTTTACGCCATATTCGCTCAACAATATTTCTTGTAAATAAGCTGCTTCGGGCGCACATTCATTCGTATATACTATACTGTTCTTTTTTGATAACACAAACTTACCTTCTTTCCATTCCATATGCTGCGGATAAGGTACAATGCCCGCAGCGGCGGCCCATTGCACCATTACCGTGAAGGCAACCAGCAATAAAGCCTGAAAGGATATTTTTATCATTGTAAAAATTTTTGTTTGGTGAATAGACAATACAGCTGTCATTAAGGTTTTTCAAACACTGCCTCCCCAAAAAATTGCAATTGGTGAAAATCAGGTTCTTCCGTTTGAATTTTATTCCACGATAAAAAATGCGGACGGGGCAGATCGTCGCCACACTTAAAAAAGTTTACCTGGCAGTGCAACCCGCTGAGCGCGGGCAATTGGTGAAAATGAAATACCTCTACCGGTATTGCCAAAACCAGTTCCCAATTGATGGCAAGGTCATCATGGCCGCCGTCTTTTTTCAATACCGCCTGATACCGGATTTTATCTATCACGGCGGGAGGCACCAGTTCTCTTTCATTGCGACTGGCGCCAAACCCGAGCAGACAGGTACCGATACAATTGAATTCAAAATTGTAATAGGCCTGTTCGCCGGCAAATGCCACGAAAAATTCCACGCAGCTGTCCTTGTATACCGGGCCATTGGTATGCAGCGTCAGCGCCTTTACCGAATGTTCCCTTACATAATACTTGATGTATATGCAGTCGTTGCTGTGACCAATGGCGAACGACACCTCCGGCCGGTAGTCGTAATGCGACCAGGGCAATTCTTCAATCCGGTTTTTGGGCAGTTTGTCAAGCAATTGCGATATGTCTGCTATTGAACAGTTTCTGTTGACCGTTGCTAAAAAGGGCACCTCCAGTTTTTTCATACTCGATTATACAAATAGCCTTAAGGACATGTTTTCAACGGATGCGCTTCCGGGTAACTGAACATGTTGTCGAGCAACCAGCGGGCTTTATATATTCGCAAACCGTTTTGTTTGAAAATACTTTTACCCTGCGCATCCAGCACTTCGTCTGTCCACCATTCTTCTTTGGGACGAATGATGATCACCGGAAAACCTGCCGGTCCATCCGACACACTCTTGATGTTCTTCTGTATAGCATCGGCCTGCACCCACGATTTGGTGGTCATATCCAGTTTGTACACATTGGTCTTATTGGTGAGCCACAAGGAATCCGTTCCGTATATCGGAAACAAGTCATGGGCTTCCGTGCCGGGCAGGTTAAATGTGTCCACCGCACTGATAGCCGGCGCATCGCAATTGTTGTTATAGGTAAATGCTACCAGTTTATCCATGGCAGCTGTCCACAACAGGTTTCGCTTTGCGTCCCACACCACATTATGGCCAAAGGAAGCAGTTACATTTTTGCTGTATGCCTGTTCCGCAGCAATGGTGCTGTCGGTTTTAAATACGGTGAGAAAATTGCCGGTACTGGAAGCAGATACGATATTGCCATCAGGCAACAATTCGGCCGAATGCGTATTGCCGCCTGCAAAGGCGTAGAATATGGTTTTCTTATCAGCNATNCGGATAAGCGCCACGCCTCCGCNGGAAGCCGTAGCCAGTATGTATTTCCCTTCATACACCGGNTTGGCATCACTGGGATTGGTAAACCAATTGTAATGNTCCTTCTTCACATTCGACTGTTCAGGTTTCCATTCCCAGATGATTTGCTGCGACTCCACATCCGCAATCGCGATGCGGTGTTGAGATTGTTCCGATAGTACCATGCATTTCTTGCAGTCCTTCACCTCAATCACTTTGGTACTATCGCCGCCGGGTCCGGGAACAAACGGCTCCTCTTTTCCTTTGCCGGAACAGGCCGTAAGGCCGAGGGCCAGGGCAATGGTGAAAAAAATGATTCTTTTCATTGGTTGGTATTTGTTCGGGACAGCATCAATAATTAAGATTCTGTGTCAACTCCGGGTTCAGGTCTCTTTCTCCCTGCGGAATAGGCCACCAGTAATCTCTTGCAGGATCAAAGCTGCGGGTTACGATGGGTTGGTCCTGTGAATCGTATATAACACCATTCATTACCTGCTCCGCAATTTTCCAGCGTCGGATATCGGTGTAGTAAAAACCTTCCATAGCAAATTCTATCCTGCGTTCGTGCCGGATGATTTCCCGCATTTCATCTTTGGTTTTACCCGCCGGTATATCAGGCATGCCGGCACGCGCTCTCACTGCATTGATGGCGTTGTAGACAGAAGCATCCGGACCAGCCACTTCATTTTGTGCTTCTGCATACATCAGCAGCACATCTGCATAACGGATGACCATATAATTGATCTCCGACTGACCACCATTCAGGATTTTGGTGTTGGGTTCCTTGTCGTAAATGCTGTATTTCTTTACACCGTAACCGGTAATTTTAAATGGAGCTGTTGGCGTTGTAACTGCGCCCATGTACGTATCACCGGGATATACAATGGTCTGGTACATCCGCGGGTCGCGGTCCTTGTATGGTTCAGCCGGATCGTACATGGGAGAAGTTGTATAAGGCAAACCGTCTTTCATTTCATAGGCGTTGATCAGATCTTTCAGCGGGGCATTGGTGTTGTACTGACGGTTGATCAGGTCGAAGGAACTGCCTTGTTCGGGCGCTTTGAACTGTACATCAAAAATGCATTCCTTACTGTTTTCATTGGCAGGTAAAAACAAAGCGCGGTAATCTTCAAACAATCCATACCCGGCTGACCCGGCCATATCGATTACGGCTTTGGCCGCAGCAGCGGCTGCCTCCCATTTGGCAACATTGTTGTCGGGATTTACCAATGGACTGGCTTCAAACAGCAGTACGCGAGCTTTCAGCGCCAGTGCAGCACCTTTGGTGGCACGGCCGCGATCGGCAGCAGGATATTTTTCCGGCAATACGGCTGCGGCATCTTCCAGGTCCGTCAATATCTGCTGCACTACCAATGCACGATCGGTGCGTGGCAGCCTGCCATGTTTTTCAAGATCGGGTTCTTCAGTGATCAGCGGCACATCACCATAATAACTTTGCAGCAGGTGATAATACAGTGCACGTAAGAATTTTGCTTCTGCCTTTGCTCTTTCCTTCAGCGATTCATTCATCGGAACAGCATCGATACGGGCAAGCAGGGTATTGCACCGGCCAATGCCGCGGTAACAATCAGGATAGCGGTTGTTGATGATAGAACTGTTCATGGCGGTATGCGTGCCCAATGCAATCACATTGTAGCCCATACTGTTGTCGTAATTGTACGCATTGGGCGTTGCGGTTTCTTCCCACAAAGGGGTGGCATCGCCACCAAAAGTCCCGTCGGCGCGCAGGATGTTGTAGCAACCGCTCAATGCCGCCATGGCTGTTTTTTCAGAGGTCCAGTACGTGTCTTCCGTATACCGGTCGTTGGGCTGCTTTTCCAGCAGGTCAGCAGAACAACCCGCCAGGATGGTAGCATATATAGCAAACAGGATTATCTTATTTTTCATGTTCAGCATTTTTGAATGAAATAAAGCGATCATCAGAAGTTTACATTCAAACCAAAACTGTATGTTTTCAGCGACGGATACTCATACAGGTTATCATTCTTGATATCTTTCTCGGGGTCAAATTTTTTGAATTTGCTGATGGTAAACAGGTTAGCACCGTTTACAAACACGCTCATTGATTTGGCAAATTTTTCCACCCATTTCGTGGGCAGATCGTATTTAAGCTGTATGTTCTTCAACCGCAGGTAAGAAGCGTCCTGCAACCAGAAAGTAGATTGCTGGAAATTCTCTGTGGCGCCTGTAGCTGTAGTGAGAATGGGTAATGGCGCATTGCGACGTTCGGGCGTCCAGCTATCGGTGATCCATTCTTTGGTTACACCGGCGCCGTTATTGAACGGAAAAGCAAGATTCGCAGTAGGATAAATATCCACACCCTGCACGCCCTGCCAGAAAGTATTTAGTGAAATGCCTTTATAGCCGAAGTTCAGCGAAAAGCCAAACATAAAATCAGGAATGGAGCTGCCGGTAATGATACGGTCATCGCCATTGATTTTTCCATCTTTGTTCTGGTCTTTGTAGCGCAGGTAGCCAGGCCTTACATTGTTGCTCACTGTAGCGCTGTTGTCTATTTCATCCTGGTCCTGGTAAATGCCAATTGCTTCCAGTAAATAGTATGAGTCAATTGGATATCCTTCCTGCGTGATCCTCCTCGAACTGATGATACGCTCACCGTTCAGGTCAACTACTTTGTTCTTCACATAGGTAACCTGGCCGGAGAATTCATAGGTTAGTTCACCGATGCGGTTACGATGCGAAAGCACCAATTCAAAACCGGTATTGTCTACAGTGCCCACATTTCTGTCTGGCCCATTCAGGTCGCCTACCTGTGAGGGAATTTGCACGGGACGCAGGATATCTGTTGTTCTTCTTTTGAATACATCAACCGATGCCCCCAGTTTTCCGTTCCAGAGTTCTGCATCCACACCGGCATTGTAGGAAGTAGTGGTTTCCCAGGAAATCAACGGATCGCTGTAGTCGGTTACTGCAGCGCCGGCACTGATCACATTGTTAAAGGAGTAGTCGAGGCCCAGGTTAACGGCATTCAGGTAGCTGTATAACGGAACAGCCTGGTTACCCATTTTGCCCCAGGATGCACGCAGCTTCAGCAGGTCCACATTTTTCACATTGGCAAAAAATCCTTCCTTGTCAATACGCCATCCCGCGGATACGGCCGGGAAGAATCCCCATTGGTGTCCCCTGGCAAAACGGGCGGAGCCGTCGTAACGGAAGGTTACGTCCAGCAGGTATTTGCCATCATACTCATAGCCCAGCCGGCTGAAATAAGAGATCAGCACATCTTCAGTGCGGGAACCTGTTACAGCCATATCACGCGAACCGGCATTCAGATCTGTGAGCGTGTTGTCGAAATACCCGTAGATGCGCGCATCGAACTGGCTGTTGTCGAAGTCAGTATAGCTGGACCCTACCATAGCAGAGAGGTTGTGCAGCCCCAGGTCTTTCTGCCAGTTCAATGTGTGATAGAAAGAAATATTCAGGTCGTTGTTGTCGTAGTTGTACGAATAGGGATTATTGTTATAATAATACGGCACCTCCGTTTTGGGATTATACGTGGTAAGATAAGGTACGAACTGGCGCGCCACACCGTCTATTTTGTCAACACCCAGTTTGGCGTGGTAAGTAATATTGAAGGGCAATTTGTATTCACCAAAAACTGTCAACAGTGCACGCTGCGCCACGTGGTAGTTGCTGCCTTCTTTCAGCAGCATCATCAGGTTTTCCACGGCATTGCGGCCCGGAGTAGGAAATACTACGTTGCCATAGCGTCCGTCTGCCAGGTACGGCGTAAAGATGGGCAACACGCGGTGAAAGCGGTTGAAGAAATAGGAAGTACCGTGCGCGTTTTCTGTGTACTCACGGTAATTGCCTTTGATGCTACCTCCTACCTTGAGACGATTGGAAACCTGTGCCGTAAGGTTCAGGTCCATCTGGTAACGACGGGCATGATTATTGGCAATCAATATACCATCCTGGTCCATAAATCCCAGCGCCATGCTGAAGGTAATTTTATCAGTGCCTCCTGAAAAGCGCAGGTTGTGTTGTTGCAGGTAACCGTTCTTTGTTACAAGATCAAACCAGTTGATATTCGGGTAGGTATAGGGGTCAGTCAGCATACCGTTGCGATATTCCTCAATCTGTGCTTCGCTGTAATCTACAGCTGTTTTTCCTTCATTTTTCAATGCCTGCACCTTCATCTGCATATACTGAATGGGGTCCCACACTACATCAGGTAAATAAGTTACCTGCTGAATGCCGTGCGAAAAACTGTAATCCACTTTCATTCTTCCTTTCTGACCACCTTTGGTAGTAACAAGAATAACACCATTGGCGGCCCTGGAGCCATAGATGGCTGCTGCTGCATCTTTCAGCACGGTGATGGATTCGATGGTAGCGGGATTGATTTCATTCATGTTATACTCGATACCGTCTACCAGCACCAATGGGTTACTATTGTTCAGTGTGCCTATACCGCGAATCTTGATGGCTGCCACATCCTGTCCGGGTTTGCCACCGGCCTGGTTCACCCACAAACCGGCCACGCCATGCAGGGCCTGACTGGCATTGGTAATCGGTCTGTTTTCTCTTTCTTTCATATCCAGCACAGAAAGCGCACCGGTAAGCGATGCTTTTTTCTTGGTGCCATAACCAACCACCACCACTTCGTTCAGATCGCTTTCCGCAACCTGCAATTCAATATTGCTGAAATCATCTGTTCCTACTACACGTTCTATGGTTGTATAACCAACAGCGGAAATAACAATGGTTGTTCCGTTTGCAGCATCAATGGTAAACACGCCATTGTTGTCGGTGCGTGTTCCCCTGTTTGTTCCTTTAATGGTAACTGAAGCGCCGGCAACAGGCTGATTATCGGAGCTGCCCGTGACTTTGCCGGAAATTTTTTGCTGTGCCTGTGTAATGGCGGGAATTGCGGCCAGCAACCAACAGCAAGCAATGTTTTTCAAAAATCGTAGCATAATAACAGTCGTTTTAGTTAAGTATGTATTTTCAACCGGTGGTAAAATTGAAAATCAACAGTGCTAATATGACATTAATTTTTTGTTATGCAGTCTCATGAAATGCAATACAGATAAGGATTTCATAACGCAAACGTTTGCAAAAGCCTTCACAACCGTTTGCGCAATTTTTATACATTTGTACACAATAGATGCGAATCACCCGTTATGCAGAAAAAATTGCCCACGATAAAAGAGATTGCACGCCGTTTGAATGTTTCGGCTTCTACCGTAAGTCGTGCTTTACACAATCATCCCAGTATTGGCTTGCGTACCAAAATGCAGGTACAGGCATTGGCGAAAGAGCTTAACTATGAACGTAATGAAACCGCCATCTTTTTTCAAAAGGGAAAAACATTTACGATTGGTGTAGTGCTGCCGCGTTTTTCAGAAGAATTTTTTTCAGTAGCGATTAGTGGTATCGAAGATTTCGCCACGAAGAACAAATACCAGGTACTGATCGGTCAGTCGTATGATGATATGGAAAGAGAGAAACAGATTGTTACCACGATGAAGAATAGCCGAATTGACGGACTGATTGTTTCGGTGGCGAAGAACACTTCTTCGTTTGAGCATTTTGAAAATCTTCGCAATTACAATATTCCGGTTGTGTTTTTTGATTGTATTCCTGATTTACCGGACCAAAACAGCGTATCGTGCAATTTGCAGCAGGGTACGATGGCGGGGGTGGATTTCCTGGCAGAAAAGGGACATAAGCGCATTGCGCTGATCAACGGGCCGGACCAATTGCACGCAAGCGCGCAGCGGGCGACGGCGTACCTGGCGGGACTGAAAAAGAATAAAATAAAAGAGGATGCTGCATTAATGGTGAGAACGGATTTATCGAAAGAAAGTACGTATGCGGCGATGGAGCAATTGTTGCAGGTGAAAAATCCGCCAACGGCTATTGTGGCTTTTAATGATTATGTGGCGCTGGAGGCGATGCAGTATGCACGGAGCAGGAAATTGCGTATCAATAAAGACATTTGTTTTGTGAGCTTTGCGCATTTGTCGGTCTGTAATTATCTGGATAATCCGCCGCTGGCTTCTGTGGAGCAGTTTCCTTATGAACAGGGTTATCGGGCGATGGAATTGCTGTATAGTATTATTACTGATACGGAAAATAAACACAAGCCTACGCAGATTGTGCTGGAGAGTAAGTTGGTGCCGTGGGGGAATTAGGGGAAGTCCAATAATTCGCACAAACGTTTGCATCAAATTTTACTCCCCTTCATTTGTATTTTGTGCCTTATGAAGGATGTTTTTATGCAAAACAAGTTACCTGGTGTTCTCCATGCATTTGGACTGACACCTGAACACTACACCATAGAAGAATTTGGCAGTGGCCTCATCAACAATACCTGGAAAATACAATCACGCACTAACGGCCAGGGATATATTCTCCAACGAATCAATCACCACGTATTCAAACAACCGGATTACATTGCCGCCAATATTCAAACCATCGCTTCCTGGCTGCGCAAACAGGCGCCTGAATATTGCTTCATCGCTCCCCTCCCCGCTCCACAGGGAAATACCATGTATTTCGACAACGATGCCGGTTACTTCCGCCTTTTTCCTTTCCTGGAAAATTCATTTTCCATAGACACCGTGAGCTCGCCACAACAGGCTTATGAAGCAGCCAGGCAATTCGGTTTGTTCACCCGATTGCTTGCCGGCATCGACATACATTCCATAAAAGTAACCTTGCCTGATTTTCATAACCTTTCTTTACGCTACCGGCAATTTGAAGCAGCGCTCACCAATGGCAATCCACAACGCATTGAAGAATCAGCCACACTCATAACATTTTTGCAGGAACAACAATCGATTGTTGCCACCTATGAATCGATACAAAACGATCCCGCTTTTCATATCCGTGTTACTCATCACGATACCAAGATCAGCAATGTATTGTTCGACGGCAGTGGCAAGGGCCTTTGTGTGATTGACCTGGATACCGTAATGCCCGGCTACTTCATCAGCGATGTGGGCGATATGATGCGCACTTATCTCAGCCCAGTGAGTGAGGAAGAAGCCGATTACGCCCGGATTGCCATTCGCGATGACATTTTCCGGGCCATAGTCAACGGCTACCTCGGCGAAATGGGCCATGAATTGACGGCGCCTGAAAAAGCGCATTTTGTATATGCCGGCAAATTCATGATCTACATGCAGGCATTGCGCTTTCTTACCGATTACCTGCAAAACGACCAGTATTATAAACCGCGCTATGAAAAGCACAACTTCGTGCGCGCCGGCAACCAGGTCACCTTGTTGCAAAGGCTATTGGAAAAAGAAAATGAACTCAACCAGTTCGTACGCCAGCAGGCAGCGGCTGGCCCGGTAAATAGTTAGTGTAGTGAATGATTACAACAAAAAGGCGCAACATTAATGGTTGCGCCTTTTAACTTCAACGCTTAACCAATTATGGGTCAAACCTATTCAAAAAAGTGATGGAAAAATCAGGCAAACGTTTGTTGAAATTTTTTTGCGCCTGTCTCACCTTTACAATTGGTGCGGCTACAAGATCAAATAGCGGCTACAAGATCAACTAAAAGATGGCTGCCACAAAATAGCTGCATCCGGCCGGCAACACCTGTAATAAAAAAAATTTGTCGTCCACTGGCGAATAGCCTAACTTAGTATCGGTCATGGAAATGTATGCAGCATGTGCTTCGTTTCCGCGAATGATCCCAATCAATAGTCCTGCATTAACTGCTTCCCTTTTTCTAACCAGCGATATTACCGGAATTTATACAGCATTCAGATAAGCATTATAGCTGTCGTCGATCCCGCAGTAATCTTCAATCCCACTCCTTTGGCCGTTTGTGGCACACCGTTATTATTCATCAATGGACCAGGATGGCAGCCGGCATTGATCTGCCAGTTCGCAAGTGAAAATTATTACGTGTTCATCTAAAACTTAAATTATGGCATTCAACCTTATTGAATCTGTAAGAAATCAATTTGGTACAGATTTTATCGGAAGAGCCAGCTCCATGCTGGGCGAAAGCGAACATAATGTTCAGAAAGGCATATCGGGCATCATCCCTACTGTGTTGGCAGGCATACTTCAGAAATCGAATACAGGCGAAGCCGGCAACGTGCTGGGCATGGCCAGGGATGCCGCTGATACAGGACTGCTGAGCAATGTGAGCAATATCATCGGCAACAACAACCTGCTCACAAAGGGCGCCAACTGGGCAAAGAGCCTGTTCGGCAACCGGGCAGATGATGTCACCAACACCGTTTCTTCCTATGCCGGCATCAAACCTTCGTCTGCCGCCATGCTGATGAGTACCGCAGCGCCCGTGGCTTTGGGCGTGCTGGGCAAACATGCACGCGACAGCAATATGAGCGCGTCAGGTTTGCAGTCGTTCCTCGAAGGGCAAAAAGATTCCATTGTTAATGCCGTGCCATCCGATCTGAACCTCGCAAGAGCATTGGGCGTAAGCAGCCTCTCCGGCATAACAGGCAGAGCAAGAGGCGCAGTGGAAAGCGCCACCACGCGATTGAGAGATACCAGTGCGGCTGCCGACACCTCTCGACGCAATGTAACGGACGAGCCTGAACGAAGAAGAAGAAGCGGCGCCTGGGTGCTTCCTTTGATACTGGCTTTGGTAGCGCTCGGTGCTATCTGGTATTTTACCCGCGATAACAGAAGAGACCGTGAGCGCGAAATTGCATCGCCGCAGCCTACCACCACCACTCCGGCGCCTGCACCAGCGCCCACGCGTGACGCTGCCACCATGGAAAGTATCAGCGTTTCCCTGCCTGATGGCAATACGCTCAATGCAAGACGCGGCGGTATCGAAGACAGGCTGGTAACCGTGCTGAACAACCCTTCAGCTACTGTTGACGAAAATACGTGGTATGATTTCGACCAGGTAAATTTTGAATCGGGCAGCGCCAAACTCACGCCGGACAGTGACCAGCAACTTGATAACCTCGCTGCTATTCTGAAAGCATTCCCGAATGCAGCCATCAAGATTGGCGGTTATACCGATAAAACAGGCAATGAAGCAGCCAACAAAAGACTTTCCCAACAACGTGCGGAAGCTGTAGTGGCAGCTTTGAAGCAACGTGGCGTGAAAGAATCACAAATTGTGGGCGCAGAAGGATATGGTTCACAATTTGCCAAAGCGGATGCCAATGCCCCCGATGAAGAAAGAAGAAAAGACAGGAGAATGGCCGTGAGCGTACGGAAAAAATAATGCACTAGCAGGCTAATGTGCTGATGTTGCAAATGTGAATTACCAGGCAACAGTGTTAGGGTAATTGTTGCTATATTGCGGTTTTTCCATTGGCAGATTAGCACATTAGCATTTTAGTACATTAACAGCGGATGCAAAAAAAGAAAACGGTTTTATTGTTTAGTCCCCATGAAATTCAAAAAAAGGGACTGTGCTGGCAGTTACTGCATATTGTAAAAGGTAAAAAAGGTCCTGAATATGAATACGAGGCGTTAAGTGCAGGTACAATAACGACCAGTTTCGGGCGTGCAGCACAGGCTTTTGTTCCCCCCTTCTCGCGCTTCTTCGAAAAACAATTACAAACCACTATACAGGAAATCAATGATGCAGTGAGAAAAATGCCGGGTGTGAACGGCAATGCCGAAGACGCTTTTCGCCAGGCATTTGAAAAACGGCTGCACCAGGATTTTGTAGCGTTGAAACCCTATCTCCCTGCTTTGCCTGCCTACCACCGCGTACCGGCAGCGCCCAACCAGAAATTATACAGAACAGGCCCCTGCAAATTCAGCGCATATACACCGGGATTGCAATTCCAGGTACGCCGTGCACGGGAAGGTTACCTGTACCTGGAAGCTGATGTAGCGTTAAACGGAACGCTCTTTCCGCTGAAATCATTTACCCAAACAAATTTTTTGCTCGAAAGCCAGGGCGAATACTTCCTGCTTCGTTATACCGATTACAAAACACTTACCTGGCTCCAGCAGGTGAACTGGGAGGAAGAAGGAGCTGATGTAAATCATTTTACAGAGCACATTATCAAGCGACTGGAACAGGATTACCGCATTCATCGCAACGGATTGTTGCATACGCATCTGATTGAAACCATACCGGAAGGCGAAGTAGTGCTCAGCGAATTGAACCAGCAGTTTCTTATGCTTACCCCGCGGTTCGATTATGATGGTTTTCTGGCTGAAGGGCCTTTCCGTGAAACAGAAGTACATGTTCGCGATGGCAAAGAATACACCATTGCGCGCAACAAGGCAAAAGAAGAAGAAATTATAGAGCAGGTACTCATCCTGCATCCCAATTTCAAAAACCAGCATAACGGTTACTATTACCTGTCGTTTGAAGAGGCGCAGAAAAAAAACTGGTTTCTGAAAGCATTCCGCCATTTGCTCGATCTCAATATCCGGATTGCAGGGATGGATATGCTGAAGCATTTCCGGTATTGTACTGATAAACCCGTTACCAGGCTGGAAGTAATAAAGAAAGAAAAAGACCGCTTTTATATTTCCTTCAGCCTGCAATTGGGCAAAGAAAATATTGCCTTTGCCGATCTGCAAAAACTATTGCGCACGGGACAGCCGGCCATTCCTCTGAAAGACGGCTCCATTGCCTTGCTCGATGAAGAATGGATGAACCAATACGGCATCCTGGTGAAGCATGCCACCATCAATGCACAAGGCATTTCAGTACCGCAATGGGTAGCGATGGCCCTCGAACACCAGGAAGGTGCCGCATCGGCCATGCCGCCGGTACTGAAACAGGAGTGGGTAAACAAATGGCAGCAATGGCAAACCAGCGATGCGCCTTTGTATGCATTGCCTTCCACCGTAAATGCCACACTGCGCACTTACCAGCAAAAAGGATATGAATGGATTCGCCTCATGCAGGAACTTGGCGCCGGCACGTTGCTGGCAGATGATATGGGATTGGGAAAAACGTTGCAGACCATTTGTTTTATAGCACATGTTGCGGAACAACAGCCGGGAGGAAAAGTACTGGTAGTATGTCCTGCTTCCCTGATCTATAACTGGCAACATGAATTATCAAAATTTACGCCTTCCCTGCAGGTGTATGTATACCACGGTGCAGGCAGAAACAAGGAAGTGTTTGCCGATAACAAGGTGCAGGTAGTAATTACCACGTACGGCACCCTGCGCACAGACGATGCTGTATTTCTGCCACAAATATTTTCACTGGTAGTGCTGGATGAAAGTCATGCCATCAAGAATCCCGATGCGCAGATAACGAAGGTAGCGCACCATTTGCAGGCAGACCGGCGTGTGATCCTGAGCGGCACACCGGTAATGAACAATACGTTTGATCTGTTCAGTCAACTGCATTTCATATTGCCCGGCATGTTTGGGTCGCAGCAATTTTTCAAGCGTGAATATGCCGATCCCATAGACGTTCACAAAAACGAGCAACGCATTCGCGTGCTGCAGCGGCTTACTGCGCCGTTTATATTGCGCCGCACCAAGGAACAGGTGGCCACTGATCTTCCGCCCAAATCGGAAATCACGCTGTGGTGCCGCATGACCGATGCGCAACAACAGATTTATGAAGAAGTAAAAGACGCCATCCGCAACGACCTGCGCACTACCATTCGGGAAAAAGGCCTGGAACAAAGCAAAATGCAGGTGGTGAATGGCATATTGAAACTGCGACAGGTGTGCAACTCCCCTGCCCTGCTCAAAGACAGTGCTTATCATTGCAATGAATCGGCCAAACTGGAAGAACTGATGAATGAAATAGCAAACAACCTGTCGAACCACAAGGCGCTGGTGTTTTCGCAGTTTACTTCCATGTTGGACATTATTGCTGCCGAATTGCAGAAAAGTCATATTCCCTACCTGCTGCTTACGGGCAGCACCTCCGCAAAGGAACGCGATCGCATGGTGCAGGAATTCAATGCGCCCGACAGCCAGTGCCGCGTATTCCTGCTCAGCCTGAAAGCCGGCAATGCAGGACTGAACCTCACAGCCGCCGATTACGTGTTTTTGTTTGATCCCTGGTGGAACAACGCGGTGGAGCAACAGGCCATCGACCGCACGCATCGTATCGGGCAGACCAAAAGCGTATTTGCCTACAAGATGATCTGCAAGGATTCCATTGAAGAAAAAATCGTGCTGCTGCAGCAGGAAAAGAAACACCTGGCAGGTGAACTGGTGCGCGAAGATGATGGATTTGTGAAAGGACTTACCGAGGAAGATATCGAGTTCCTGTTTACATAGGTCTTGTCTTAAAAAAATTAAAAGGGAGTTACGCGCTGTAACTCCCTGGTGGTATATAAATTTCCGGTTGTTATTTACTACCTGTCAGTTTTTTAAACAATCCGCCGAGACTGAATTTCTTTTTCTCGGTGATATTGTCTTCATTATATCCCTTGCGGCCTACCCAGATGGTGCTGTGTTTGCCCAGGGAAGGATCGATTTCTTCTGCCGGTCTGCCTTGAGAATAATAATACAGCGCCAGTGATTTGCGGCTCATGTGCTCAGGGCAATTGAGCGGGTCAGGGTGCCCATGGTACGAGAAGTCGGTAGTACTGAACATGGCCAGCGTATTGAAATGCGGAGCAATTTTCGTTACACATTGGGTAAGGTCACGGTTCCACAATTCAAAATGGCCACCGTATTCATCTTTCCAATCCTTGTTCAGGTAGATCAGTATGTTGAGACGACGGTCCAGGTTTTTGCTGTTCTTGTTGAAATCGGCATGCAATTTCAGATAGCCGCCGCGTTTGATTTCATGCAGGCCACCACCCAAAAATTCATGGTCGGGCAATAATTTTTCCTTAATGCCCGTGAGTTCCTGCAGGAAGTCTATAAAAGGTTGACTATTGAGAAAATTCACGAATTCCTTTGTTTTGGGACCAAAGCGGCCGGTGCCTTTACTGGCCAGTTTCAACTGCCCGTCGTTGTTCATCTTGTGGCTGGTGCCAACAGTAAGGTCTGGCCATTCTTCCAAAACTGCGTCCAGTACGGCCGGATTAAAAAAATTGGTGAAATGAATGTTGGGAAAGGGCTGATTGGTGGCATATCTTTCTTTTTCTCTTTTAGCCACCGCCATGAGGTCGCGATAGTTATCGTTGATAAATTCCATATCAATGTTTTGATTACCTCAAATGTATCTTTTTTCAGGAATATTCGCGCCCCTACGTAATAATTTAACGCTGCAGGTGCCGGATGGCTTTCTGCGCGTAAAAAGGGCGCCCGCCAAAAGGCAGGCGCCGTGTTGATTTTAACAAATGCTGCAATAAAAAACGACTGTATTGGGTCCTTAGTTGGAAAGCATTTTTATATCAGTCAATATCCCAGAAAATCGGGGTATTAAGCTTATCCCTGGAAGCCACTGCCTCGTAATTCCTGGCATTGTATACCTGCTCGGCAGCAGGGTAAATCCAGCGCAGCGGCGGTTGCGATTGTTGATTGGCATTATCTATTTCAAAACTAAATGATGGCGCGTCCAGCCGCCTGATCTCCGACCAGCTTTCCACCGGTTGAATAATGCTATAGTGAATCCATTTTTGCGTAGCCAGCAAAGAGAGTTTGTCTGTGGGCTGGTCCCAGTCCACGTCGTCGCTGTTGAGGTAATCATTGATCTCACTTGCGTTGGGAGCCGTTACCGGTCCGGCAGTATTGTCGTTGCTGAGGGTCCTTAACCAGTAGTAGAACTCTATGGATTGTTCAATACCGCGTTCATAGGCCGTTTTGGCTTCCGCAGCGAGTGAATTTCTCACATAATATTCCGCCATATAAAAACCTACCTGGGCCGCGGTGATCAGCACACCGGGGAAATATTCATTGCGACTGAACGTGGAGCGGTTATAAATGGCAATTTCTCCGTCGGCAATCATCGTCCCCTGCGTGGTCCTGTTCATCAGCGGATCAAGGCCGGTGTATATGCCTCCGGCTTCGGCACCCGGTTCAAACATCACACGGAGGCGCGGATCACCATTGGCGTTCATGTGATCGATCATTGCCTTGCCGGCGAGATTTCCGTTCCAGTCTTCCAGCCCGGTGCGAAATCCGCGGGCAGTGATTTCTGAACCGGGATCAAATACATTTACCTTAATGTTCTCTGCATTGGAAGTAACAACAGGGTATTCACCCGGATTATTTATTATTTCGTCTATTTCTGCAACTACCCTTGTTTGAAATGCAGGCACTTCGGTAACACGTGTGAGCATCCGCAGGCGCAACGAATTGCAATACCGTTTCCACATGGTGAGATCGCCCCAGTTGATCAGGTCCTGCTGTTTGAATGAAGTCAGTATACCATCGGGCACATTGATGGTATTCAATTCATCCGCCAATGCTTTGAGATCGTCCAGCATTTTGGTATAAATGGAAGCAGCATCATCGTACTTTGGCAATGAAGCCTGGTAATCTCCACCATTGGCGCTCAGTTTGCCGGCTTCTGACCAGGGAATGTCACCATGCAGGTCTACCACTTTCTGGGTCTGATCGTAGAAAAATATGGTAGCCGCAATCATGAATATACGTTGTGCTTCCTGGTCGGCCGGGCTGAGTTTGCTGTAGATATTTTCCAGTTCGCGGTATTGCGCCAGCAGGAAGTAATAATCGTTCCAGCGGTCGGTAATGGAAGCGGCGCCCGGTACATACTGGTTGTCGGCATTCTGCCAGCCGGTAGCCTGGGTGAAGTGTAGAATCGGACGCACCACTACAAAATAATTCCAGTAACTGGGCACTACATAACCATGGCGGCCATTGCCTTCATGCGACCATGTATACGAGGTGAGTACGCCGGCAAACTGTTTGGCCATGGAGCTTACAGGAATCTTGGAAGGATCCGGATAGCTTTCAGCAAAGTCTGATTTCTTACAGGCCGCGAACCCTGCAAGCAGTACAACTGATAATAGGAACAATATCTTTTTCATAAATATTTTTATTGAAGTTGTCAATTCAATTAAAAGTTGGCGCGGAGCATTACGCCAAAGGTGCGTGTGGACGGGTTGGTGCCTGCATTGTTCAGCGTCTGGAACCAGCGTGAACCGGCCACTGTTTGTTCAGCATCCATGTGCTTGAGCGTACGATAGATGTAAAACAGGTTGCGTCCAAAAACAGACAATTGCAGCCTGTTGGCACTGAGTTTCTTCGCCCATTTGGCGGGAAGGCTGTATGAGAGCGACATTTCCCGGAATTTCACATATTCATTCTTCTTCACGTACAACTCATAGCGACTGAGGCTGCCGTATTGCGGACCGCCCCAGTTGTAGGTATTGATGAAATAAAAAGCCTGGGAAATAACGTTGGTATTGGGCTGGCCGTCAATCGTTACGCCTTCCAGCAACATACCATCGTGGTATACCGTTTCACCATTGGGTCCCTGGGCTGCATCAGTCCGCACCCCTTTGCCGTTATTGTCCACGTAGTAGCTGATGCCGCCATGTTCTTTGTCCATGGCATAGAGGCTTTCTTCCAGCAGCCCGCGACTGATCATCCAGTTGATACCGGTAGGCATTACGTGACCGCCTATACGAAAATCAAGCAATACATCGAGCGAGAAATTTTTATAGGTGAAAGAGCTGAAGAAACCGCCTACAGCCTTGGGCATAGCATTGCCTACCTTCACCAGCTTGTCGTCCAGTTTGTACAATCCATTGGGTTCTACAATCATTTCATTTTTGTCGTTGCGGGCAACGGGGTGCGCATAGAAATCTCCCATCGGTTCTCCTACCCTGGAAATCAACTGAGCGGCATTGCCGTCATAATCCTGGTGCAGCAACTCATTGGCGCCACTTGCCAGTTTTTCCACCACGTTCTTGTTATGCGCAATGTTTACACCGGCATACCAGTTGAAGTGCTTCGTTTGGACAGGCGTACCGGTAATACCGATTTCAATGCCCTTGTTGCGCAGCGTTCCGATGTTGGTCAGTACTGAAGTAGCGCCGGAAGAGGCCGGAATGGTAAGCGGCAATATCTGATCGCGTACCTGTGCATTGTAATAAGAGATATCGATACCCAGGCGATTGTTGAAAAATTTTGCTTCGAGCCCGAACTCGATTTCATGCTTTTCTTCCGGGCGAATCTTGTCGTTACCAAAATTGGAAGGAAGCAGGGTATACAACACGGGCTGACCGCCTACTGCCTGTACCCCCAAAGTGTTTTGCGTGTAAGCAATGTTGGCAGCATATACATCCGGATAGTTACCTACAATGCCCCAGGAAGCACGCAGTTTGCCGAAAGAGATAAAAGATGGCAGGGCAAAGGCATCGGAAAAGATAAAACTGGCATTTACCGAAGGGTATACGATATCGTTGTTGTCGGGATGCATTACAGAAATTCTTTCGCGCCGCACCGTTGCTTCTGCAAACAGGAAATCTTTGTACCCGAGGTTCATCGTTCCGATAAACGCATCGCGCACCATCGATAACCGGCGTGTTTCGCTATTGGCCAGGCCTACAGAAGCGGCCACATCAAACAGGTTTTCTGTACTTAACCCACCGTTGGTGCTGCGTGTTACAGTATTTTCTTCCTGCTTCGTGGCAGTATAACCGCCGGTGACTGTAAGATCGAAGTCATCATTCAGTTTTTGTTTATACGTCAGCAGTACGTCGCCATACAAAATGGTGCTGAGATAATTGCTCAGGCTGAAGGCACCGGAGTTGCCAAAAGCCAGCGGAATTTCCGTTGACTGGCGGTTTTCCGTGCGCATGGAGGTAAAGTCTGTGGCAATACGGCCGCGCAGGCTGAGGTTGTTGATGATCTGCCAGGCATTGGTAAGACTGGCAATTACGCGGTTGCTGTATTCATCGTCGCGGTGTTCTTTCACGCGCCACACATAGTCGGCAATATCGGCTCTGAAACCGGGATGGATAATGTTTTCTTCGGGCGTAAGGCTTTGTGTACCCGCACCGGTGACAAACCTGTATCCCTTGCTGGTTTTGTAACGGGCAAGATACCAGTCGGCATTGTCCCATCTTCCCATCATACCTGTAAAATTGTTGATCATACGGTCGATGGAATACGGTCTGTTTTTCGTGTGCTGGTTCACAAAATTCACCAGCACATCGGTAGTGAATTGTTTTCCGAGTTTGAAACTGCCGTTGAAATTGGCAATGTTGCGTTTGTTATCTGCGCCCAGGCTTACCATTTCATTGTTTTGCCGGGTAAGCGACAAACGCACATTGCTGTTATCGCTGTTGTGCGACATGGCAACGTTGATGCTGTTGCTGCGGGCAGTGCGGAACAATCCTTTGTAGTTATCTTCCTGCGCCACGTAAGGCCGTATTGTTCCATCCCAGGCAAGCGTGGGTTGTCCGTCGAATTTTGGGCCAAAGTTGATGGTATAATCAGGCACAGCCCTGGTTTCATCGATGCCATCATTGTCCAGGTCGCGCCAGATGAATCCATTTTCATCCTGCCCTGCATCGCTTACATGTTTCGGCGCTCCGGGACCGCGCACGCTTTGGTATTTGGGAAGGAAGGCCACATTATCAACAGCATAATTGGCGTTCACATCCACGCTGTATCCTTTTCTTCCCTTGGCGCCTTTTTTGGTAGTGATGAGCACCACACCGTTTACTGCTTCGGAGCCATAGAGGGCTGCAGCAGAAGCGCCTTTGAGAATGGAAATGTTATCGATGTCTTCAGGATTAATATCGAGCAAACCGTTGCCACGCAGGCGAGGATCTCTCCAGTAATCGTTGTTCTGCACTTCGCCGTCACGGATGGGAACCCCATCCAATACAATCAGCGGCTGATTTTTTCCGGTGATGGAATTGATCCCGCGGATGTTGATGTTAACTGCGCTGGTGGCTCCTCCCGGGGTGGCGCCTATACGCACGCCGGGCGCTTTACCATACAGTGCCGTAGCAAAATTGGGAGAACCGGCACGTACAATATCTTCTGCCTGGATAGTGGTGGAAGCATAACCCAGGGCTTTTTTTTCACGGCTAATACCCAGCGCGGTTACAACCACTCCTTCGAGATCGCCTGCAGGTTGCAGGGTAACATCCAATGTTGCGGCACTGCCTACGGGTATTTCTCTTGTACCAAAACCGGCAGAACTGATCACGAGCACCGCATTTTCCTGTTCTACGGTAATACTGAACCGTCCGCTTTCATCACTAACGGTGGATGTGGAAGTACCTTTTACGGTTACTGTTGCCAGTGGCACAGGTCCTCCGGCATTATCGGTTACACGTCCCGTAATGGTTCGCCTGCTCTGCGCCCAAACCGCTATGGTAAAGAGCAACAGGGTAAGCATCAGCAAGATTCTTTGATTGTGTTTCATCGCAGAAAGTTTAGTTGTTTTTAGTTCGTATAGGTAAGAAAAGGATAAACGGGATCAGGTGATGTTAAAGGAGAAGGGATGCCGGGATAAGTCTTTGTCACTGCTGCGGGTGTTTTCCTGCACACTTTGCTCCATAACCAGTGCTGCTGCCCCGATGAGTTCTGCTTCATACCCCAGTTGAGAAATAGCGAGCGATGTGTTGGAAGCGAGCCGCGGTATGCAATGCTCATTCATCGCCTGTTCAATCGGCGCCAGCCATACTTTGCCGGCCGCAGCGCCTCTTCCGCTCAGCACGATGAGTTCCGGATTGAGAATGTGGATAAGGATGGATACGCCTCTGCCGATGTTGTAACCTGCTTCGGAAAACAATTCCACCGCAAAGCGATCGCCTTCCTGCACGGCGGTTACCATCGCTTCACTGGCCTGTTCATAATGTTCGAACATATGCGGCTGCAGCCTGGACAATCGGCCTGTCTGCAGAGCGGCTTTTGCTTTTTCCAGGATCACCAGCAGCGATGTTTCCGTTTCAAGGCAACCGGTCTTACCGCAACTGCACAGTTTGCCGTTGGTGAAAAGGGGAATATGGCTGAATTCGCCGGCAAACCCGTTATTGCCCCTGAACGGTTCGCCGTTTAACACCAGTCCCAGCCCCACGCCCCAGCCGATGTTGATTACCATAACATTTTTTTTGTTACGGGCTGCGCCAAAACGGAGTTCGGCCAGCGCAATTACACTGGAGTCGTTGTCTATGAAAACCGGCACGCCGATTTTGCCGGATATGTATTGCGTAATGCTGCCGCCTTCGGCTTTGAGAAAAGTATAATTGATGCCTTTTTCCGTATCTACAAAACCGGGCATGCCTATGCCAATGCCTGCGATTTTTTCTTTTGGTATGCAGGAAGAAACAATAGCATTTTCGATGTGGGCGGTGAGTTCCTGCAGTGCTTCGGGGTTGTTATGAAGGGGCAGTTCGATTTTTTGCGACTGGAAGACGATTTTATTTTGAAGATTGATAATGGCAATGCGGGCAACAAACTGGTCGAGCGCTACGGAAACGATGTACTGGGCATCTTCTTTCAGGGAGTAGGTTATGGGCCTGCGTCCGCCAGTGGAGGGGGCAAGGCCGTTTTCCACCACGTATCCTTCGTCTATCAGTTCATTCAGCAATTTGGTGGTGAAAGGGATGCTTTTTTTGATACCCCAGCTGAGATCTGCGCTGGAAAGGGCACCAGCGAAATAGAGCTGTCGGATGATCTTTTTCTTGTAAGGCAGCTTTTTGGCAGGCATACGGTAGTTTTCCCAAGCAGTTTTTTAATATCAATATGAAGTTAGCAGACTTTTTAAATTGTTACAAAAGTTTTTTTGGGATTAAAAAAGTTTTGAATGTGAGGAGTAACTGCAGGAAGGATGGTTTATAAGGGGGCAATTTTGTAAGGGGTGATCAGCAATTGATTCAATTAGCCGATCGCTATGTCTGCATTTTCCTGGTAAAATCAAAAGAAATCGGGCGTATACAATAGATAAGAACTGGCAGCCATATTGTTTATGGCAATGTTTTGAAAGAAGACAGTTTTGAAAGAAGACAGTTTTGAAAACAGGGATAAAATTCTTGACTTTCTATCCTTTTATTGCTCGCAAGCCATATCGGCAAAGCTGCCCATTTATTCCGACCCCTCCCCACTCACCACCGGCAACCTCCTCTCCCACAACACAGCCGCTCCTACCAGCGCAGCCGACTCCCCTACTTCCGCTATGCGCACCTCCGTATGCAAACCACGCTCCTTCAGCTTTTTCGTCATGGCTGGTAAAAACAACCGGTGCGAACGCGCAATATTGCCGCCCAGTATCAATACCTCTGCCTGTTCCTGTTGCAACCATTCGGCAGCAAACGTACCGAGATTGCGGCCAAATTCATTAAACATGCCGCGAATGGCAGGATCGCCGGGGGCCAGGTCTGCCAATTGCTTGACGTTGTCAAAACTCCGGCCGGTTATCTTTATTGCTGTGCCCAGCAGCCAGCGCGCACTGAGATAGTCTTCTGCTATTCCACCAAGAAACGGTGCACGCCAAAGGTCGGCATCGGCCACAACACCTTTGCGGTATACAGCCGAGCCAAGACCGGTGCCCAATGTAAAGCCCACCACCTTGGTGAAACCTTTACCGGCGCCGATAAATACTTCGCCTGAGAGGAAACCCGCCGCGTCATTTATCATCAGGATATCTTCCCTGGCAATACCCAGTTGTTGTCCCAGCAATTCCTTGATATTGCGCCCGTACAGGCTTTGGTATTTTGCCTGGTCCTGGATGTAACAAATGCCGGAATCGTAATCTGCCGGACCCGGCATGGCAATACCTATCTTTTTTTGTTGTACAACAGATTTGGAAAAACAGTGCTGCATCACTTCGCTCCATGCAGTAATGATGGCTTCAGCACTGCCATTGCTGTCAATTTCTTTCCGGCAGAGTGTAGACGACAATATTTGTCTCTTCTGCAAGTCTACCAGCGATGCTGTAATATGCGTACCGCCTATATCTGCTCCAAGCACTAAGTTTCTATTCATCTGTATTGATTTGCATTTTCACAGGCAAGATCTGGTCTGGATAATGTTTAAGGAAACCGGGCATTATCGGTTATTCATCTCCGGCATGTTGTTTCGGATTTTCTTTTTTCCCCTGCTCCCCGGCAGCCTGTCCTTTTTTGTCGGCATTGCTACCCTTCACTGAGGAGTGGCGGACCACCAGTTCTGCCGGCAACTCCATTTTTCGCAGGCCCTTCGATTTATTGCCAGCAGTAAGCTTACCGAGCAGCACGGTAATGAGCTTCTCGGCAATCTTTTCAATCGGCTGCGCAATGGCAGTGATATCGGGAGAATTCAGCTGAAACACATCGTGATCATCGAACGACACAACCGCAAGATCATCGGGTATGGCAAGTCCCATGGTGCGGATGGCCTTCAACCCGTTTACCCCGATATAGTTGGTGCCGAAGAGCACGGCATCAAGCCCTTTGTTTCGGTTAAGGAAAGCCGTTATATACCTGATCAGGTCATTGTTATGGGTTGCAGAAGTATAGCTCAGCTCCTTCACCCGCGAAGGCAATCCGGCTTCTGCCAGCGCTTTTTCATACCCGTTCAACCGTTCCTGCATTTGCGATTGCAGGGAGTTGAGCGTTATGAAGGCAATGTTGCGATATCCTTCCTCCACCAAATGCCGGGTAGCTTTGTACGCGCTTTGTTCGTTGTTGATCAGCACCACATCGCAGTCTACGCCAGGAACATAACGGTCAAACAGTACCACCGGCAGGTCGGCTTCCAGCAATGCGTTCAATTCTTCCTCAATACCTTCCGAAGGAGTGATGATGTATCCGTCCACATGCCGCTCGCGGTACATCTGGATCAGTTCACGCGCAATAACCGGATCGTTGTCGGTACTGGAGTAAATGATCTTGTACCCGCTTTTATAAGCCTTCTCTTCTATCAACCGCGCAATATTGGCAAAGAAAGGATTGGCAATATCCTCAATCATCAACGCGATGGTATTGGTCTTGCCGGTGCGCAGGCTTCTTGCCAGTGAGTTGGGTTTGTAGCCTGTTTTCTGAATGAACTTCTCCACCTTCTTTACCACTTCCTTGCTGATCCGCTTCTCCTCTGCTTTACCATTTAAAATAAAAGATACTGCCGTGGGTGACACGTTCAGTTCCCTGGCAATATCTTTTATGGAAAGCTTCTTTTTCACGTAACCTGCTTACAAGTTGCTGTTATAGAAATTGATTTATGTTCTTCGTTACTTACCGGCCGTTATAGTTGGGTCGTTGGATAATGAGTACGGAAAATCCGACGGATTGGTGCCTCTCTTTTTATTAGGCGTTGCGCTCATAGTGAAATCCAGTACCGCACCTTTCATCAGTTCACTGTGGCTAATCCAGTTTTTACTGTACTGCTTACCATTCCATTTCAGGTTGTCAACATACCGGTTAGCGTCGCTGTTGTTCGCAGCATTGATGGTAACAGTTTTACCATTTTCAAGTTGCAATATAACTTTTTTAAACAGCGGGGCGCCCAACACATATTGGTCCGTTGCCGGTGTAACCGGATAAAAGCCCAGGGCAGAGAAGATATACCAGGCAGAAGTCTGACCGTTATCCTCATCGCCACAATAGCCGTCCGGTGTAGGCTTGTACATCCTGTTCATGGTTTCACGCACCCAGTATTGCGTTTTCCAGGGCGCACCTGCATAGTTGTACAGGTAAATCATGTGCTGGATGGGTTGGTTACCATGTGCATATTGTCCCATATTGGCAATCTGCATTTCACGGATCTCATGAATCACGCCGCGGTAATAGCTGTCGTCAAATATTGGCGGCAGCGAAAATACAGAGTCCAGCTTTTTCACAAAGTTTTCGTTTCCACCCATCAGGTTGATCAGTCCCTGCACGTCCTGGAACACAGACCATGTATAGTGCCAGCTGTTGCCTTCTGTAAAAGCATCGCCCCATTTAAAGGGATTGAAAGGCGATTGAAAACTGCCGTCTTTGTTTTTGCCGCGCATCAACCCGGTTTCAGGATCGAAGAGATGGCGGTAGTTGCGGCTGCGTTGCAGGTACAGATCCAGTTCTTCCTTTGGCCTGTTCAATGCCCTTCCCAACTGGAAAATAGCAAAGTCGTCGTAAGCATATTCCAGTGTACGGGCAGCATTTTCCCTGATATTCACATCATAAGGCACATAACCCAGTTCATTATAGTATTTCACACCTTTGCGGCCTACAGCCCACATCGGTCCTTCATTGTTGGCCCCATGCAACAGGGCTTCATACAATGTTTCTATATCGTAGCCCCGCAGGCCCTTGATGTACGCATCGGCCACTACAGAAGCGGAGTTGTTGCCGATCATCACATCCGCATAACCCGGACTTGACCATTCAGGCAACCAGCCACCTTCCTTGTAATCGTTGATCAATCCTTCCTGCATCTCTTTGTTGATAGAAGGATACATCAGGTTCAGGAAAGGATACAGCGCGCGGAACGTATCCCAGAACCCGGTGCCGGCAAACATATAACCCGGCAATACCTTACCGTTGTACGGACTATAGTGAACAATCTGGTTGTTGGCGTCAATCTCATACATTTTGTGCGGGAAGAACAGCGCACGGTAAAGGCAGGAATAAAAAGTCTGTACCTGGCTTACCGTTCCGCCTTCCACCCGGATGCGGCTCAATTTATCATTCCATGCATTTTTTGCCTTGCGCATGGTTTCATCAAAGTTGTCTTTTGCCAGTTCGCGGGCAAGGTTCAATTCAGCCTGTTCAAAACTGATAAAGGAAGTAGCTACACGCAAATGCACTTTTTCATCGATCCCCGTTTTAAAACCAACAATTGCGCCGCTGTGGTCTGCCTTTATTTCCAGCGAATCTTTCACCAAAGTATTGCCGCGCCAGGTATGAGCCACTGTAAAAGGCTTATCGAAATAGATCACGAAGTAATTGTGGAAATTAGGCAAGGGCCCGCGGGCATGTTTGGTAGAATAACCAATAATTTTTCGTTGCTCCGGGATGATCTTGATATAAGAACCTTTATCAAAAGCGTCTACCACCAGGTAAGAGCTGTCGGAATTATGATAGGTAATCCTGAACTGCGCCGCTCTTTCGGTAGGCGTCAACTCGGCAGTTACATGCGCATCGGCCAGGTACACGCTGTAGTAATACGGTTTAGACACTTCTGCCTTGTGAGAAAACCAGCTGGCCCGTTCATCCTGGTTAAAGCGTAATTTACCGGTTACGGGCATGATGGCAAACTGGCCGTAATCGTTCATCCATGGAGAAGGCTGGTGCGTTTGTTTGATCCCCCTGATCTTGTCGGCATCATAACGATACATCCATCCGTCGCCCATCGTTCCGGTTTGCGGGCTCCAGAGATTCATACCCCAGGGAACGCCTACTGCGGGATAGGTATTACCGTTAGACAGGCTGAATTTCGAGAAAGTCCCCATCAACGGGTTTACCCATTCCACCGGGTCGGTTACTTTATTTACCATTTGGCCTAATCCTGTTATGGCAACCAGTAACAGGAAGATAGTTGTCAGTCGTTTCATCAGTTATTAGTTAAGCATCAAAAATCAAATAACAAATTACAATGCTGCTTTGCTATTTGTGATCGGGTGTTTTGATTGATTGTTTCTTCGTGCGCCATTATTTTAACAAATGCGGTCTTTCCTTATACACTTTCCACAAAAATTCACCAAACAATGTATTGGCCCAGGCGAACCATGAACGGGTGAATTTTTTGGGATCGTCTTTATGAAAAGCCTCGTGCATGAAACCGGTCCCTGCATGCGTTTGCCGCAGCAATTCTATGCAGTTGGCTATTTCAGCGTCGTTGTTGCTGGTGATACCGCGCATGATAATACTCATGGGCCATATCATGTCTTTTCCTACGTGCGGACCGCCGATGCCTTCGGCTGCCGTTCCTTTAAAGAAGAAAGGATTGGCCGGCGACAAAATCAGTTTCCGCGTGTTGCGATAGACCTTGTCAGTTGCGGGCACCGCTCCCAGGTAAGGCAGCGCCAGCAGGCTGGGAATATTGGCGTCATCCATCAACAGGTGATTGCCGAAACCATCGGCTTCGTACGCATATACCTTACCATATTCAGGATGTTGTGTGATGGCATATTTTTTCAATGCCTGCTCTACTTCATTGGCCAGTGCTGTCAGCTCACCGGCGAGGTCGGCATCGGAATAAACACTGGTTACAATTTCTGCTGCCTGTTGCAGGCTGGTAACAGCAAAGAAATTGGATGGAATGAGGAAGAGGAAGACGGTGGCATCATCGCTGGGACGGAATGCCGAGCAGATCAATCCTACCGGGTTTACCGGGTAACCATAGCCGCTCATCGGCAGCGTGTCGGTAGCATGTTCGGTCCTGCGCTGGAATTTATAGGAACCATTGCCACTTTTCCGTTGCTGGTCGCGGAAAACCTGCAGAATGGTTTTCACCGCTTCCTTGTATTGCGTATCGAAAACGGAAGTGTCGCCGGATATTTTCCAGTAGTGATAGGCCAGGCGAACGGGATAACACAACGAGTCTATTTCCCATTTGCGTTCGTGCACGCCGGGCTTCATATCGGTAAGGTCGCTTTTCCAGTAACCTGTTTTGTTGTCGTCGTCGTAAAATGCATTGGCATAGGGATCTTTCAGGATGCAACGCGTTTGCCGGTTGATGACGCCGGCAATCAATTGTTGCAACGGCTGGTCCTGCTTCATGAATGCCAGGTAAGGCCACACCTGTGCGGTACTGTCGCGCAGCCACATGGCGTCGATATCACCGGTGATCACATAGGTATCGGGCCTTCCGTCGGTAGTATGGAAAGTAACGGTGGTATCGAGCGTATTGGGAAAGCAGTTTTCAAAAAGCCAGGCCAGCTCTTTGTTTTTCACTGCAGCTTGAAATTCCCTGATGGCTGCTTCCACGGCCTCACTACGGAATTTCCTTTTGGCAGGTTCCACCCGCACCACCGGAAATTCCGATTGCCTGGCCCAGGAAAATTTATTCAGCATCAGCCCGGCGCCAATCAGGCCGGTTGTACGCACAAAGGTTCTTCGTTTCATCCCTGTTGGTATTTATGGTGAAATTTATCCTTTAATCAACTGCAAATTTTTATTTCAATTGTTAATTTGACAATTATCATTGCAACATACAACATTGTTTGTACTTACCATTTAATGGTGACCTGCACCCCTTCACTGTAATTGTCGAATTTCAGCAGTACGGTTTTTGTTTTTGCATCCCAATCATGCTTCAGTAACTCAATGGTGCGCCCTTCTGCATGAACGGCCCTCACCTCTTTCGGTTGCGCCGGCAGCAGTATGCGCATGGCATTGATGGTATTGACAGGACTTTTGACAGTAAATACGTACAGCCCGTTCTGCTTTTTTTCATCGTATACGCGCGCAGCGGTTGCCAACACCTGGGGTTGTTTATTATTCTTTACGCGTTTAACCTGGTACAGGTATGCCTGCTGACCGGGGTTTACCACTTTTTCATCCAGCACGGGCAATTCCGGATCGAACAAGTCTATTACAGGACCTTTGATCACCAACGGCTGCTTGTCTTCATTTTCATCAAGCACTGCGGCAATATCGTAAGGGCCACGGCTCAGCAGGAAATGATTTTTGGTGATGAGCTTACCCGCTTTGGCATATTGTTCATATCCTTTTCTAACCTGTTCTACAAATTCCTTGTCCTGCCCTGCCTGCAACACCAGTTCTTTGGGATCGCGCCGCACCAGGAATACTTTTCCTTTACCATAAGTATATTCCATCGTTCCTTCCTGCGGTTTGATCTGCAATTGTTCCCACAGGTGTACAGAAGGTGATACATAGTTGTTGCCATTGGTATTCCACCATTCGCGCACCGTCTGGAAAGGATCGTTGTCGCGACCATAATAAATCAGCACGCCGCCATTCTTTACCCATGCCGCCAGTTGTGTATGCACTGATGGCGTCAGCGGTTTCATGTTGGCATAACTCATCACCAGCACCTTTACATTTTTCAAAGCATTGGCGTTGTCGAGGTTTTCCATATGCACGGTTTCTACCGGTATGCCTCTTTTCAACAAGGGCATCGCCATGCCGTAGAAATTGGCCAGTCGCGGATCATCATAATCTGCATGCGTAGGGAATCGCTGAAACATCATGGAATTGCTGACCAAAATGCCAATGCCATGACTGCCGTTTACCTTGTTGGAAGAAACCGGCATGTCGTTGAGCGAGTTTACCATCACCTGCATCTGTGTGCCATATTCCTTCGACATAGGTTGGCGTTCGCGACTGTTCTCCATGCGAAAACGACCACGGTAAATGCGGGGTGGCCAGGGCATCACTTCATAATCGGCCACTGAAGGATACAGGAGTTGCGCCGTAAAAGTAGCCTGGTAATTGCGTTTGTAATCGTCCCAGGTACGCGCCCGGTCTTCAATGGGGTCCGTAAGGAAAAAAATCTTGCGTCCGGTAGGCGCCGTCATGGAAACCATTGAACCGTATTCGAGAAAAGCGTTTTCAAATACGCGTTCTTTTTCCACGCCATTAAAATGCACGGGTTCGCGGGAAGTGCCGGTCCATACCTGCGCAATGTAGCCATCCATGCCTTCAATCTGCGCCAGGCTTGCTTCAGGACTTACAATGGCCCAGGAAGAATAGTTGAGCAGCGAATGCGTGGGCACATAGCATTTTACATCCACGCCCTTGCTCTTGCTGTATGCTTTGATATACCCGATTACATCTTTCAGTGCGTTCAGGTACAATTGATATTTCAGTTTGTTGGAAAGATAGGTGGCTTCCGGCGATTCATGTTGCGGCTGCCAGGGCGTTCCATAATATTGTTGCCATTCTTTTTTGAATGATTCACTATACCCTGCCCTTGCCCAGAACTCCGGCTCTTCAAGGTGAATACCGGTAACGCCGGCGTCAATAGCGCGTTTTACATGGGTTTTGATATAAGTAAGATAGGAAGAAGAGGGAACGATGTAAGGCACCAGGCGGCCATGCCAGATGGTATCGCCGTTGCGTTGCACCTGTCCTTCATCGAGATGCATTTTACCATCAAATTTTCCCAGGAAATAATCCTGGTATTGTCCCCAGGCAATGCCTGTCATGAAATGCACGGTATATCCTTTTTCACGCCAGCTTTTTACGCGTTCTTCAAAGTTGCCACCGGCATCGTTGATGCCGTACACTATAGCAACGTCTGAGCGCACATCGTAATCGGCACTCCAGCCATCGGCTACCTGGAAGGCTGTTTTTTCACGGGCGGGTACGGGCTGCTGTGCTACAGGCTGCAGACAGAACAGCGCTACCGGAAGGCTAATAGCAATCGCTGGTTTGAGTACTCTTCGCATATTCATTATGGTTGTATTCATCTTTTTACCGGCGGGCACAGTTGCAGTAAGGCCACGCCGCTGCTTGCTTCATAGGATTGAATGCGGCCGGTGGGACAGGGCACTCCATAATTGCGATACATGAGATTCCGCTTCTTGTCCCTGTTGCGCCAGGCCGCGGTAGCATTTTGCTGTATCCAGGGGAGGTATTGCTTTTGTCCGCCTTCGTTGATCAGCACAAACATATAGTGCGCAAAAATTGCTTTCAGCACGCCCTGTTCATTCCAGTCGCCCTCGGCCGGCAGCAAACCGCCCTTGCTCATTACGTTCTTCGTATAATCAGCCGCCAGTATTGCGTCGGCAAGATAACTGCTGTCACCGGTCTCTTTGAACAACATCACGGCCGCACCAATGCAGGAGCCCTGGTTATAGGTATAATCTTCCCATCCGGGATGATGCCCCCGCCTGTTCACGTGATCTGCCACACGTCCGGTGGTTTTGTTGAAAAGATGTTCTCTCGACCAGGCATATACGTTTTTGGCCTTGGCAAGATAACTGGTGTCTTTGGTGACCTGGTAAAGACGCACTGCCGCAATAACGGTGGGATAGTTGATGCAGGCATGTTTGGAAGTATGGGTAAACATCCAGAACATGCCGCCATATACAGAATCGTATCCGTTCCACACCCGCTCAAAACCGGATTTCGATTTTTCAAGATATACCGGATTGCCGGTTAGCTGGTGCGCGCGCGCCAGTGCGATCACCCACCACATTATATCATCGTAAATGAACCATTCTTTGGTATTATGCCAGTTGTAGCCATCATATCTTTCATATCCTCCCTGGTAAATATCATCGATCAGCCTGCGGTAAGCACGTTTACCGGTACGCTCATAGGCATGCATGGCAATATCCCAGTAGATGGCCTGCGTCCATATGGACGCGAGGTCGGTACGGTCGGTTGTACTGTAGTACAATTTTTTAACGGGATCATAAAAAGCAGCGTTAAAGGAATTGTATGCAGCGGTGGCGTCTGCCGCTTTGAAATTGGGCAATGCCGGAGCGGGCAGTGAATCTCCACCCTTGACATAATTGGTGGCCACCATCAGGGCAGGGATAAAAAGGCTCAACAGGATTTTCATAATAACGCTGTTTACTTACCAAAAAGATTGTACTGCCTGAAACTGCAAACAGACAGTACAACCGCATTTGCTACTACCAGCCGGTGTTTCGCACGGGCAACAGATTGTGATGAGATGTATTTGAGGGGTTTTACTTTTCATAACGTTCGATTGATTGGTGTTTTGCGTGTATACTTTAAAAATCCCAATCGCTTTGCAGATCGTTGTAACTAACCAACGGGCAGTGCTGGTCTGCACGCAAACATTTTTCCCATAAAAGCTCGTGATGGTTATTTTTTACTGTTAGCTTTCCATCTTGCTTCGAGCAACTTGATAAAATAGCCACCCACTACGCTGCGCGCCTGAAATCCTACCTGTTTGCCATTGGTGGTTTCGTGCCAGTCGCTTAATGGCACTCTCGAAGTGGTAGTAACAGCAAATTTGTGTACGGGCTGAACCAGTTTCAAAAAGTCTTCCTGCCTTCCTGCCAGCGTAGCGGTCCAGAGTATCCAGTCTGATTTGGTGTAAGTTTTCCTGCTATCTAACGGCAATCCATATTCGTTTTGCTTGCCGAGGTAATAGTTGATTTCACGGTTGTACACTTCCTTGGGAAATATGTTCAGGTTCAGCAATTTGTCCCATACGAGGTTATACTTCTGGCTCCAGGTGTTTTTATCATTAAAAGTAAGCGCAAAGTGGTCGCCGTCTTTCGCCATGGCCATCCAACGGCGGGCCATTGTACGGGCCATCTTGCTGTATTTGGCCGCCACGTCGGGCAATTGCATTTTTTCCGCCATCATGGCGTAACAGCCAATGGCCACAATGGCTTTTACCGAAAGGTTCGCATTGCGCGCCAGGTGCCCGGCGAAATCGTCGGTACACAACTGGTTGGCCGGATCAAATCCTTCCTTTTCGAGGTATTGCACCCAGGTTGTAAGCGTTGTCCAGTGTTTCCTTGCATAGGCAATATCATTTTCTGCCTTTACAATGGCAGCAGTGAGTATGATCATATTGCCTGATTCTTCCACGGGCATATCCTCCCCATAAGTTTGTCCATTGGCCTGCGGATAGGTGCCGAGGTCATGCGCTGCAAACGGCTTTTTCCATTTGCCGCTTTCCGAATACCAGAAAATGCCGTTCAGCATTCCTTTAAGGAGTTCGGGATTGTAAATAAGGTACAGCGGGGCCGAAGGATACGTAACGTCCACCGTATTGATAGACCCGTTGCTGAAATTTTCTTTAGAGAGAAAAAGAATTTCTCCTTCGGGACTTTTGGTCAGCTTGTGCGCAGCAATGCTCTGGCGATAGGCAAGCACACAAAGGTCTGCATATGCGTCGCCACCGGCCAGTTTTGCATCTTCATACATTTTTTTGTCGAAGGCGTCACAGCGGCCAAGTACTTCACGGTATTGTGCCGCAGCGGTTGCCAGTTCTTTTTCTATGGTAGCGCCGGGCGTCAGTTTCCACCACGATTGCAGGTTCTGGTGGAAGTATTGAACGCAGTACAGATCATCATAACCCAGCATGATGTACTGCGCGCTGTAATCTTTACCCACATTGTCGAATTGCAGCACGGTATGCAGTTGCAGGCTGCGGCCGGTTACAGGCCAGCCTGATGCATCGGTATCTCCTGCAAAAATTTTGCTGTCGGGCCCGGTAATATATTGTTTTGCTCCCAGCGCATTCGGTACGGCTACATATACATGTCCCCAATCGATGCGAACATTATCGCCTCTTCGTTGCAACACCGGCTGTGCAATAGTTCCTGCCCGGAGCATACTGAGCGAGGAAGTTTTTTGCGCTGCGGCCAGCACCTGTTGCGAAGGTTCGTGTACTGCAAGATCAGTAGAAACGGTAAAATGCAATTGCGCCTTCCTGGTATTGCCATCTGTTGAACGCACCCGGCAGGTGACATAAGAAACCGGACGGGCAAACAAGGCAAGATCGTCCATCAGCAACGGCGAAGTAAAGGTGAGCGTAGCTTCAGCCTTTCCGCACTGAAAGCGGTAAATGGTTTGGGTGGCGCGCACTTCGCGACCCACCTGGCGGGCTTCAGCCACGGGCAATGCGTATTGCGCAGGTAGTTCCTGCACGATGCCGGCATCGAGGTGTTGTCCGCCGGCGGTATTGGCCACATGAATGGCCAGCACATTGTTGCCGTTGGTATTAATGATATCCTTATAATTATTGATGGGAATATACAGGTATTCATGTGTCCAGCCTTTGCGGGAGTAAATGCCTTTCCCGTTCAGGTATACTTCCACGTTATCATCGTGATTGAGCTTCAGGTAAACCGGATGAGCAGGCAGCTCGCTTGCCGTAAAACTGCGGCGCACCCAAAGGCGATTGCTTCTCCACTGTGTAAGAAATTCATTGCCATTTCCCAGGGGCGCGCGTCCTTTTCTCCAGCGGCTGTCATCGTACTGCAATTGCATCCAGTCGGCGCCCGGTTCGCGTTCCGTATAACGCACTTCGTATGGGCCTTCATCGGAAGCAGGCAGTATGGCGGAATAATTTTTTGTTGGCTTTCCGGCAATGCGCCAGGCAGTATCGCCTACCAGCAAATACGCGGTAAGCGCATGCGGAGCGCCTGTCCAGTGACGGGTCACATCTCTATTAAGCGTATCGGAAAAAGACCAGATGCTGAAATAGGTATCGTGGGTGATCAGCGGATAGGCGGGCGCTCTGTGAACCTGGGCAAAGCCAACTCTGGCAGCAAGCAATGTGCATATCAGCACGGAGAATCGTTTCATAGCAGTTGCAGCATTTTTAGGGGCAGTCGTATTAATAGGCTATCAAAGCCATGGAACAAATATTGTTAATTAAATCGATTTAGCAAAAAATTTCTGTTTTTTTTATTCCCACGCTATCAACATATATGTTAGGCGCTATAAAATCGTCGGTTGCATCATGGAGATGATCTGATCGGATAAAACATTTTTTTGCATGCGCGGCAAGAGATTACTGATAATAGAATGGGTATGGCAATGATTGATGTTGCATTGCTTTTTTTGTGTTAGCTTTATACTGTATCGTTAACCGATTTTGTTAAACGATATTGCCTCTCCCTGTCGCCGGGTCCCTGGCCTGATGCATGCAAAAGCTTCGCAGGACCCGTTTACTTCGATATAGCACCAATAAACCGCTGTTGTACGGCAGTGGCCAAGACTGTTTATGTACATCAGTTACCTTTTTAAATCATTAATCATTAAAACCTTTTCCGATGCATGCACGTGCTCACGATCATCAATACGCGCAGGCCGCCAAGGAGATTCTGACAAACAATTACCGCAACAAAATCACCATCGCCGAAATTGCTGCGAGCATTGGTATTGGCGAGCGGACATTGAAGCGAGCCTTCCGCAATGTATATCAGACGGGTATTTACCAGTACCAGGTGCATTTAAGAATGGAGAAAGCCAAAGAGTACTTGTCGCAGGACAAGACTTCCATCAAGCAGGCCGCCATACTGGTGGGTTACAATAGACAAAGCAGTTTTACCAAGCGGTTTTTCAAATCGTACAGGATGACGCCGTCGGAGTGGCTGCAGCGAATGAAGCTGGAGGAAAAAGCGCAGGGGAATGAAGTGCAGCAAGGGTGAGGTTGATGCAGTATGTGCCTGCTGGCGCCGGGGCTGTTGTGTGGACCATTTCAGGACCACCCCCGTCCATGAAACAGGTTAGTGCTGTAAGTTACTGCTGGCGCCCCCGCCCAGCGGGGCCAGGCTTACATCCGGATTGCGCCTGGAAATGGTAACTTGTTGCCTGGTTACTTCTATTGTTGCGCTTTATCGGAGCATTGTTGCGTATTTATTCGCGCGCCGGCGATATTTTGTGAACACCAGTATAGCTATCTGGTGAACAACAATATATTTCCGTTCTTTGGTGTGACCATATGCCACCTTCGCCTGCACCATATTGCCTCATCATCAATGCTGCCTGAACCAAGGCGGTTAAAATGCACAATTGTGACAACCGGTACATATTATTCAATCTTATGATTTAAATTCGTGCAAATTCCTTTACCGGACCAACCAACCAAAACGCGAGTGAATCACCAGACACTGCATAATGAGAAAGAACTACTCCTGCGGGTAGCTCGTGGGGACGAAATGGCCTACCGGATTATTTATGACCATTACCGGAAACGAATCTATGCATTTGCTCTCCATCTTACCGAATCGGAAACGCAGGCCGATGAAATTATCCAGGAAGTTTTCATGAAAGTATGGATGCACCGCTCCAAACTCCCTGCCGTCACTTACTTCAGCACCTGGCTGCATACCATTGCCCGCAATTGTATTTTTGACGCTTTAAAACGCATGGCAAGAGAAGCTTCCGTAAGAAGCAAATTTCTTGATGGCACACCGGTTGCCGGCAATAGCGTGGAAGATCGGCTCCTGACCAAGGAAAACGAACAAATCCTGCGTGAAGCCATCAGCAAACTCTCGGCACAACAACAGTTGATTTATCACCTGAGCCGTCACCAGGGATTGAAACACGATGAAATTGCCACCCGGCTGAACATCTCGCCCAACACGGTAAAAGTGCATATGGTGAATGCCCTGAAAACCATTCGCGCCCATGTGCGCCAGCATACAGGACTGGAACTGGCGATCATGCTGGGTTTCGGGACTGGTATTGGCAGGATTTGGTATCAAATTTTTCTGTAGCGGCAAAGGCTTCTCTTATTGCATCCTGAATGAAACTTCACCGGGGAGCGGCAGCACTGCGCAGGGGTTATGCCACATCATGCATCAGGAACGAGACCTTACCCGATAAGCCGCCAGCACTGAGCGGGAATTTGTACAACATTGCATCTGGAACGAAACCTATATCGTGAGCCCAACACTGTGCCGGGCGTATCCCCTATCGCCTCTGCAGAGAAACTTCTCCCCCGAAAGCTGCAACCCTGAATTTTTTTTATTTGCCCTAATCCTGTTTTTCTTCACAACAGTCTAATCAAATAGCACCAAGCCTTTTTTCCTACGCCATATACTTAATCAAGATTCTTATGCCATCTACAGAACGAATTAATTATTTGTTCCGGCGATTTTTTGACAAGACCTATACAGCAGAAGAGCGGGAAGAATTGATGGAATACCTGAGGCAGTCTGAGTACGACCAGCATGTAAAGGATCTGATCGAAGAAAGCTGGAGTGAGGATTTGCCGGAGTACGAACAGGCGCCTGACCGCGCCGACGCCATCTTCCGGTATATCACTCAACACCAGGAAGCTGCGGAACCGGTGGGCAGGGTAATAAAGGGAACGAAATGGATGCGCTATGCAGCAGGGATGGCAGCTACCGTATTGCTTGCCTTCACAGCCTGGTATTTATGGCCGGCAGCGGATTCGCCATCCGCCATGCCCCTGGCCGCTTCCCATATTGAATACCAGTGCAACGGTGGTGAACGGGAAACATTCGTGCTGCCCGACGGCACTACCGTTAAGCTGAACAGCAACAGCTCTTTGACCGTGCCGGATGATTTTGCGAAGAAAACAAGAAGCGTTTCGCTGAAAGGCGAAGCATTTTTTGATGTAGCGCACGATGCCGCCAGGCCTTTTATTATTACGACCAACCAGATGCAGATTAAAGTACTGGGCACCAGTTTCAATGTGAAGGCCTATGAAGAAGACAATGTGTTTGAAACGGCCGTCATACGCGGGTCGGTGGAAGTAACGCTGGCAAGAAGCAGTCAGAAAGTAGTACTGCACCCGAATGAAAAGATCAGCCTGAACAACAATGCCGTTACAGCCGTGCATGGTGAAACCGCTGCTCCCAAACAACAGAGCGTGCCGGAAAAGATCGCTACCGTGCAACCTGTTACCCGCGACCGCGACAGCAGCATTGTGGAAATATCATGGACCGAAGACAAACTCGCTTTTGCCGGAGAAGCTTTTCCGGACATGATCAAAAAGATCGAGCGGTGGTACAATATTAAAGTGTTGTTCGACAATGAAGCAGTGGCCAATAAACTGAGAGAAGAACGGTTAACGGCCACCTTTCACAATGAAAAACTGGAACTCGTAATGGAAGCGCTGCAGCTGGCCAATGGAAAATTTCATTACCGGCTCGATAAGGAAGGAAACGTGGTGATCAGCGACTGACACCACTTTATATAAAACTGTTTGCACCTTGTCCGCATGAAAAAGGGGATGCTGCCAACATCCCCCAATAATCGGGAAACAACGCGTTGTTTCCTTTTCTGGAACTTTAAAACTTAGTGAAGTTATGCAAAAAAACCATTTGGGTCGGCCGATGGTAGCAATCCCTCCATGCCGATACCTAACCAAAGCTTTCCGCATTATGAAACTGACAGTCTTGTTGATGATCATTGGCTGTCTGCAAGTTTCCGCCAATGGCTTCGCCCAGGAAAAGAAGGTAACGCTGAAGATGGAAAATGCCACGCTCAGGAAATTGTTCCTGACCCTTGAAAAGCAGACTGATTACCGGTTTGTTTACAGCAACAACCTGCTTTCTGACAACATGCGCGTGGACATTGATGTAAAGGAAGAACCTATTGGCAAGGTGCTCAAACTGGCGCTGGCAAACACGGCGCTTACCTACCGGTTAATGGAAAACCTGATTGTAATTACCGAACAGGGCTACCGTGCGCCGGCCCTCCAGGTAAGAGGAAAAGTATTATCGGAGGAAGGGGAACCGTTGGTGGGCGCCAGTGTGCGCGTGAAAGGCACCAACAACGGAACCGCCACCAATTTTGCCGGTGAATTTACCCTGCAAAACGTTGATGAAAATGCCATTCTGGTAATCTCCAGCGTAGGTTATGAAACCGTTGAAGAAAAAGTAAACGGCCGCTCTACGATAAATGTTACGCTTAAAATATTGGCCAACAGTCTTGGCGATGTTATAGTAGAAGCCAATGTTGGTTACTATAAAGTTCCGCGGGAACGGGCCACCGGCTCTTTCAATAATATTGGCCGTGAGCAACTGGAAAAACCCAGCACCAATATAGCACAGCGCCTGATTGGCACCACTGCCGGTATGCAGGCGCTCAGCCTCGATGCAGACGGTAACCCGGTTTTCCAGATCCGTGGTCTTACTTCACTGAGCACTGTGTCGCAGCCATTGGTAGTGGTAGATGGATTTCCGGTAGAAGGCGGTTTCAGTTCTATCAACCCCAACGATGTGGAAAGCGTTACCATTCTCAAAGACGCAGCAGCCGCTTCGGTATGGGGCGCCAGAGCAGCCAATGGTGTGATTGTGATCAGCACCCGCAATGCCCGCAAAGGCATTCCTTTGAAAGTGGAACTTTCTGCCTTTACCCGCGTGGGCGCCAAAATCGACCTCGATTATTCAAGACCATTAGCTCCTTCCGATCTGACGGTGGAATATGAAAAAATGGCCTTCAATAAATGGAGCGCCCGCGTAAACACCGGTTCGCTGGACGCCGACTATGGAAAAGACTGGTCGCTGGCAACCGTAGCGCTGAGCGAACATTACCTCGGCTACATCACCGAACAGGAGCGCGACGCCATCCTGGCACAACTGGCCAAACAGGACAACCGCCAGCAAATCAAGGACTACCTGCTGGCCAACCCCGTTAACCACCAGATCAACCTGTCGCTCTTCGGTTCTTCCGGCAAAATGACCAACAGTCTCTCTGTGATGTTTGGCTATAACCAGTCAAACTTCAAAGAAACCTGGAACAAAAATTACATGGCGAACTACCGCACCACCGCCTCGTTTACCAAGTGGCTGGATGTGAACATGAGCGCCATGCTGCAATACAATGAAGCGCACAATAATGGCGTGGACCTTTCAACCATCCAGGGGATGTCGCCCTATGAAATGCTGGTGAATGAAGATGGTTCCTTAACCAATATTCACCAGTACTACATGCCCATCATTGAAAGGTATGTACCTACCCATTTATTCCCGTATAAAGACTGGACCTACAATCCTATCCAGGAAATCAAACACCGCGACCTGAAGTCAACCGACCTCAACACCCGCATACAAGCAGGTATAACGTTAAAGCTCATGCGTGGATTGACCTTTGACAGCCGGTTGCAGTACGAATTGTTTACCACCACCAACCGCAACCTTTACGGCGAAGAGACCTATTATGTGAGAAGCACCGTAAACCATGCCACCACCTGGAACCGCGCTACTGATGCAATGACGCCCAACCTGCGTGAAGGGGCCATCCTGCAGCAGAGCCGCACACAGTTTACCAGGACGGTGTTCCGCAACCAGCTGAACTTCAACAAACACTTCGGACAACATGAAGTGGCCGTAGTGGCCGGTACCGAAACCAACAGCAGCGTAGGTCAAACTTTTAACCATCCCACTACGTATGGATACAACGATAAAACGCTGAGCAGCGGTACCTTCCCGAATGGTCCCGGCGGTACCTTCTACCAGATCAAAAACTGGATGGGCTCCAACCAGACCTTCAGTTATGTAAATACTTTCAGATATACTGCAGGCCGGTATTTCTCCCTGTATGGTAATGCTTCCTATACTTTCAACAGCAAATACACCATCAGCGGAAGTGTGAGAACGGATGCTTCCAACTATATCACTGACGATCCCAAGTACCGTTATTCACCCTTCTGGTCTGTAGGCGCTGCCTGGCAGTTGTACAAGGAAAAATTCATGATGCCGGTTACCTGGATCGACCGTATGTCGGTGCGCCTGACATTTGGATATAATGGTAACGAAGACAGGAGCACTTCTTTCAAACCGCTCATTTCGCTGGGCACCACACCGAATACCTATACAAACGACTATACTGCTTCTGTAAGCAGTTATGGCAACCCCACCCTGCGCTGGGAAAAAACAGGCGTATGGAACCTGGGTATCGACTACTCACTGTTACGTGGCAAACTGTATGGCCGTTTCGATCTGTACAGGAAATATGGAAAGGATCTGCTGGCAACACTGTCGATTCCTTCCGTAAATGGTACCACTTCACAAAAGATCAACAATGCTGAAATGCTGAACCGTGGTATAGAAATGGACCTCGGTACCACCATGAAGATCAAAGGGAATGACATCGTATGGCGCGGCAACCTGAACTTCTCTTACAACCATAACAAGATCACCAAACTGTTTGTAGCGCGATATACAGCTTCTACACTGGCAGGTGGCGGCAGCGCTGCTTACGTGGAAGGTGAAAATGCCAACAGCCTGTGGCGTTTTGTATATGCTGGTATAGAAAATACACAGCCGATGATACAGGGCCCCGATCATACCAAATATGATTTCGGCGCCTTCTCACCCGGCGATGGCAGGGATTATATGGTGAATACCGGTACCACGGTAGCCCCGTACACACTCGGTTTTGTGAACTCCTTCAAAGTGTATGATTTCGATATCTCCTTCATCATTACCGGCAAGTTCGGGCACGTGTTCCAGACACTGGGCTTCAACTATCCGCCTACCTGGACCAGCCGTGTACTGCCCAACAACAAACTGGCGCAGGTAATGAATGGCGATCCGATGAAGATTGTGCCGTTGCCGTTGAACGATATCGAAGACCGCTATTATTTCTGGGACCGCTTCCACCAGTACCTGAGCTACCTGGTGCAGAGCGCTTCCCATATCAGGATGCAGGAAGTGAATATTACGTACAATTTCAATCGCTCTTTGCTGCAGAAACTGAATGTAGGCCGTATGATGGTATATGCACAGGGCAATGACCTGTTTACTATCCTGGCCAACGATGCCGGAGAAGATCCAGAATACAGGATGGGCACGTTGAATCCCCGGCCGAAACTGACGATGGGCGTAAAATTTGAATTCTAAAATCTGCACTCATGAAGAAGAAACAATCAACACTTTTTACATACGCACTTGCATTGGCGATAGCATCCGGGGCTGCCTCGTGTAACAAGTTCCTGGATGAACAGCCCAGCAAAACCACTTCATTGCCGATTGAAACTGTTGAACAGTTGAACGGCCTGCTGAACAACTACAGCACATTTTACCAGGAAGGCAATCGTACCGCCATTTACAGCACCGATGATTACGGGCTGACCATGGACCTGTACAATGCGCGTCCCGGCACATTTAGTATGGCAGCTATAGAATTTGCCTTATGGGATACCGAGTATTTGCCGGACGATACACGCGAAACTTTCTGGAGTGGTGAATACCGGAAAATTTTCAATGCCAATCTCGTACTGGAATATCTCAGCAAGGTAAGCACCACTGACCAGGAAGCGGCCAGGCTGCGTGCCGACGCGCACCTGATCAGGGCTTACAGTTATTTCATCCTGGCCAACACCTATTGTGTGCCCTATACGGAAGCCAACAAAAACCAACCAGGCCTTCCGATCAAACTCACCACCAGTTTTGAAGAACCGGTGGCCAGGCAGCCTTTATACAAAGTGTATGAGCAGATCGAAGCAGATCTGGCAGAAGCATTGAAAATTACTGTGCCCCTGGTACAGGATGGTGTGGCGCGTCACTGGCGGGCCAGCAAAGCAGCGGCCAATGGTTTTGCCGCCCGCTACTGGTTGCAGCGCAACAATTACATCGAAGCGCTGAAGTATGCCAATGCCGCTCTGGAAGATTATGATGTGCTGGTAGATTACAATACTGAAATGACGTATGGTAACCCCCAGAACATCAACATCAACCCGGGCACGCCAGAACAGGAGACCGTAACCCTGCAATATCCTTACACGCACAACAACCAGACCGACATGACCGATATGATCGGCTGGAAAGAGTTCCTGTATTTTCGTATGCTCTACCACGAGAGCTGGTGGTATGTACCCAGCCAGGAACTGCTGGCCCTGTATGACCAGGACCACGACCTGCGCTATCGCTACCACATCGTGGAAGGCTACAGCTACGACCGCGGTATGACCAAACCAGCATACGATTATCCGGGCTATATCTTCTTCTTCAAAGACCGGATTCCTACAGGCCCTACGGTTGCTGAAATGCTGCTGATCAAAGCAGAATGCCTGGCGCGCGACAATAAAGTAACGGAAGCGATGAATACCGTAAATATTCTGCGCGCTGCCCGCATGGAACCCGGTCCGTGGGTAAACCTGACCGCAGCTGATAAAGCGGAAGCGGTGCAGAAGATTCTCGAAGAAAGAAGAAGAGAAATGCCCTTTACACGCCGCTGGTACGATATCCGTCGCTTCAACAACAATGAAGACCCTGCAGATGATGTAACACTGACAAGGACCTTCTATCCCTACAACATTGCCAGTGTACAGACGGACCAGACACCAAAGGTTTATTCGCTGCCGAAAGACAGTCGCAGGTTTGCTGCACCGATACCAAGAACGGAAATCATTTCCAGTCAGGGTGTCATTGAACAAAATACCTACTAAAGCCCATTGGAAGAACAGTTCCTGCACGGGAACCGTTCTTCCTTTTTTAAGCTGTTTTTAAAGGCTTGCTGATTAATTTTAACCGTATGCTTCTTGCATTGGAAACTGACCAGAGAAAAGTTGCAGTCTTGCCGCCATGCATGCGGCACTTCCGTCGTCGAAGCGTTACATCAGCAATCAACAAGCTTTACTAACATAGAAAACAACACACTATTATGAGGTATTCAATCCTGTGGGTCACCCTGATGGTATCCATGACAGCCACTGCACAGCAAACTGTAACCATTACCGGAAAGATTGAATCGCTGGTAAAAGGCGATAAGGTATACCTGCAGCAGGCAATTGGCGGAGATTTTTCTGACTCGCTGGTTGCAACGGGGAAAATATTTTCGTTCACTACACCAATCGAAAAAGGAGGCTTATACTCCATCCGGAGTGTTGGTGCAACACGTAGTAGCGTTATGTTGTACCTGCAACCCGGCAAGGTTATGCTGAAAGGGAAAACCCTGACTGATGCGCGCTTTTCCGGGAGCACTTACATCAGGGAATTTGACAGGTTCAGCCAGACCATGAAAAAACATTCTCTGCTGAAAAAGTATGCAGCGCTGAGCGAACAATACAATACAGCTTCAAGAAATAAGGATACGGTGTTGCGCAACAAACTGCTTCCCGAACTGCGTTCGCTGTCGCCGGTTGTTGATTCCGTCCGTACTGCCATTGCCACTAAATGGCTGGAAGCGCATCCGCAATCAGATATCAACGCTTATATAGCCTACATGTATTTCCGCTACAAGAAGAACCATGATGAACTGAAAACAATGCTGAACGGCTTTTCAGCTGCTGCCCGGAACAGCGCTATTGCCGAAAAAATGTATCATTCTATTGAAATTGCAACAATCACCGCTGTTGGCAACATGGCGCCCGATTTCACCCAAAACGATCCCAACGGCAAACCGGTCAGCCTGAAAGACTTCCGCGGAAAATATGTGCTGGTGGATTTCTGGGCCAGTTGGTGCGGTCCCTGTCGCGCGGAAAACCCGAATGTAGTTGCAGCCTACAAGAAGTTTGAAAGCAAAAATTTTACGGTGCTGGGCGTATCGCTCGACAACAACAAAGCAAAATGGCTGGAAGCTATTGAAAAAGATGGCCTGGAGTGGACACATGTGTCTGACCTGAAGTACTGGAACAATGCCGTTGCAAAGCAATACGACATCAATGCTATACCGGCCAACCTGCTGATCGATCCTTCCGGAAAAATTGTGGCCAAGAACCTTCGTGGAGAAACCTTACATAAAAAACTCGACGAATTGTTACAATAGCCATCGCGGCAACCGGTGGCTGTTATAAAACCAACTATTATGAATACCCGAAACTTAAAAACATATGGTTTTTTATTGGGAATAATGTTCCTTTTCCCCGCTTTCCTCACCGCCCAGCTATCCAAAACCGAACCACCGAAGGTGGACAAGAAAGAGCTGGCGACCATGCGGAAAGCCATTGAAAAGTACCCGGACAGCCTGCAACTGCACGAAGCCTATATCAAAGCAGTTACGGTTGACAATCCGGCTTTGCTGAAGCAGTACGATCAATGGGTGAAAAAATTTCCAAAGTCGGCCACTGTTCCCTTGGCCATCGGTTCCGCCCTGTACAGAAAAGAATATCCTTCTGCAAAACCTTATTTGCTGAAAGCAGTGGAACGCGATCCGAAACTGGCGCAGGTATGGCAAATGCTTTCCTTCGACGCCAGTCGCTGGGGCGATGAACCTGCCGCACGCGAGTATATGCGCAAGGCAACGGAAACAGCGCCGGATGATCCCGGCTATGCGTTTTATCATGCCATGAATTTTGAAGATACCGACCTGAAACGCTGGCGCGAAGAGATATACAAACTGGCCAAACGCTTTCCCGATCATGAACGCGGCGCGCAGGGTTTGTACTGGCTGGCTACGCGGTCGCCCGATATGGAAGAAAAAATTCGTGTGTATGAATTGCTGAAAGCGTCCTATCCGCCCAAAAAGTTCAGCTGGTCTGCCAGCGGCATGTCGGGATTGTTTGATGCTTATCTGCAAACCGATCCTGCCAAAGCAGTGCAACTGGCAAAAGAAATGGGTGATGCCCGCGGCTGGCCAGCCAACGACACGCTGGCCCGGCAGTTTGTGGAAGTGAAACAGCTGCTGCAAAACAAACAGTACGCCGAAGCGCAGGCATTGGCGGCAACCATGAAAACGCCACGCTACTCCACTGCGGCAGACCTGATCGCATTGCTAAAAGCTGAAACTGATGCTGCTGCCGGCAACACGGCAAAAGCGTACAATGACCTGGTGCAGTTGTTTGCCACTACACCCGGTGATGAAATATTAGCAGCCATTACAAAATATGGCGCTGCGCTGGGTAAAAATGCCGCCGCAATAGACAAGGACATCTGGGACCTTCGCACAGCAAAAATGAAACCGGCGCCTTCCTTCGAGCTGGGTTTGTATACGGATAATAAAAAAGCCAGGCTGGAAGATTACCGCGGCAAGGTGATACTTCTCACCTTCTGGTTCCCGGGTTGCGGTCCCTGTCGCGGAGAATTTCCGCACTTCGAAAATGTGCTGAATAAATTCGACAGGAAAGACGTAGCCTACCTGGCTATCAACATTTATCCCGAGCAGGACGAATATGTGCCCCATTTCATGCGCAGTTCAGGCTTTACGTTCACGCCGCTGAAAGGCACCAATGAATGGGCGCGCGATACCTACAATGTGCGGGGCGCTCCCACCAATTTCCTGATCGACCAGGAAGGCAATATTGTATTTACCAATTTCCGCGCACATGATCCCAAAACGGAACGTATGATGGAACTAATGATCAGTTCCATGCTGCAACGCGGTTCCGGTAAAGGTGATGCGGCGCATAAATAAAAAAGAAGATTTTTGGCGTAAGGAAAAGGCAAAGGCCACTCTGCAAAGGGTGGCTTTTTTGTGCAATGTGGTTGTAAAGTTTTATCCACAGCAGAAGCCAAATGCTGAAAAGTTTGTGCGCAATGGCATAGTATTTTATCCGGTATGAGTCAGCTGAAATATACCGGGTATGAAACAAAGCACATTCTCCCCCGTTGTCATCCTCATACTGATAGCATCGGGCTATCTGTATGCCTGTAAAAACGGTAATTCACAAAACGCGCTCCCTGCCGAAGTACCTACTGGTTTTCAACAGGCTTCCACATCCACCGATCCACCTCCCCCACCCGGCAATATGGTGGATTTCACCTACGCTGCCAAAAGAGTAACGGCCGGTGTGGTACATGTACGCACAGTATATGCGGACAACGGAAGCCCTGATGTATTTTTCAGGCGGATGCCGGTGGCCGGTTCCGGATCGGGCGTTACCATCAGTACCGACGGCTATATTGCCACCAATAACCATGTTGTTGAAAATGCTTCCCGCATTCAGGTGGTCTATCCCGACCGGCGCAGCTTTACTGCCAAACTGGTGGGCCGCGACCCGGATACCGATCTCGCATTGCTGAAAGTAGACGCCACCAACCTGCCTGCCATCACCTTTGGTAATTCCGATAATGCGCAGGTTGGCGAATGGGTGCTGGCGGTAGGTTACCCTTTTTCGTTAAATACCACGGTTACTGCCGGCATTATCAGCGCCAAAGGAAGAAGCATCGGGATTATCGATCGCTCGTTGCCTTCTGCCAATGCGCAGGGACAGCAGTTCAGCACCGCCATTGAATCATTTATTCAAACCGATGCGGCCATCAATCCCGGCAACAGTGGCGGCGCCCTGGTGAACCTCCATGGCGAACTGATAGGCATCAATACCGCCATCGCCTCGCTCACGGGCAGTTATGCAGGCTATGCGTTTGCAGTGCCTGTAAACCTTGCCCGCAAAATACTGGAAGACCTGAAAGCCTATGGCAAGGTACGACGTGGTTTGCTGGGTGTTTCCTTTCCGATGCCTGCTGTAGAAGAACAGTATTTGCGACAACAGGGAATTGATCCGGCCAGTGTTTCAGGCGTATACATCATTGGTGTGCAAAAAGGCAGCGCAGCAGCAGAGGCTGGTTTGCAGGAAGGCGATATCATCACCGAGATCGATGGCACGCCGCTCAATTCCTCTGCCGAATTTTCTGAAAGAATTGCCCGGCACCGTCCCGGCGACAAGGTAACGCTTACTTATCTGCGCAAGGGCAGCAAACGCACCGTTTCGGTTATTCTTAAAGGCGAGGAATCGCAACCGGCTATTGCCCAGAACAATCAGTCTTTGCGGGAAGCCTATAATAAACTGGGCGTACGCTTTGCCCCATTGAGCAATGAAATGAAAGAACGCTACGGTATCAGTTCCGGTGTAGTGGTGGCAGAAGTGACGGAAGGCGGTTTCTTCGACCGCATTGGCATACCACGGGGTACCATCATCACGCACATCAATGGAAAAGCAGTGTCAGGTACGGAAGATGTGGACGCGGCGCTGTCGCAGGCACGCTCGGGCCGACTACAGTTACTGGGCATTGCGCCGGATGGATCGAGGATAGCGTTTAGTTTGTCGTTGGGAACGTAAATGGCGTTGCTTTTACAGCTGGGCGCCACAATTCCCCGGCTGTTATATCAACATGGTGTTGTTTTTTGCAGTTGAACGTTTCATAGCTGCCGCTGTTTATAACAACGTGGTGTTGCTTTTGCAAATGGACGTGGCAGCGCCGCTGCTGTTATAACAACGGCGACAGCAGCCTTGCTGTCCTTTCCCCGAATTTTTTCAGGAAGGGACGCCTGATCCAGGTGCGGTAATCCAGCTTCTCGGCATCGCGCAAATCTTCATAAAAAATGGCGGCAGATGCCTGCGCAAATTCTTCGTCATACACAATGGCGTTCACTTCAAAATTGAGATCAAAACTGCGATGGTCCATATTGGCCGTTCCTACGATGGTGATCTTTTTATCCGCCACGAGGGTTTTGGCGTGTAAGAATCCTTTCTTGTAAAAATACACTTCTGCCCCGGCACGCAGTAGATCGGTGTAATAGGAATGGGCCGCCGCATTTACAAATATGGAATCTGATACGCCGGGCACCAGCAGTTTTACCTGCACGCCGCCGAGCGCAGCCACCAGCAAGGAATTGAGCAGGCTGTCGTCGGGAATAAAATACGGCGTGGCAATCAGTAATTCTGTGGTGGCCAGGTTAATGGCCTGCAATAAGGAGAACAGGATCGTTGGCCGGTCGCTGTCGGGACCGCTGGCGGCAATTTGTACTACTTTTCCGTGTTTTGTTGCTTCGTATGATGGTGAGGGGAAGTAATGCTGGTCTGGTTGCAAAGTAGCGCCGGCACAAAAGTTCCAGTCGCACAAAAAAAGATATTGCAGGTACAATACGCCGGGACCGTCGATGCGCAGGTGTGTATCGCGCCAGTACAGTTGCTGTCCCGGTCGATGGTTGATATAGCGGTCGCTCACATTGATGCCCCCTACAAAACCGGTATTGCCGTCTATGACAATAATCTTTCGGTGATTGCGGTAATTGGCACGGTTGGCAAAAGCAATGAAGGTAAGTTCATAGAACGGGTATGCCTGCACGCCCGCCTCGCGCATTTCCTGCACCAGCCGGCGGCGGATGGAGCGGCTGCCAAAATCATCGTAAATGAAACGGACGGCCACGCCTTCCCTGGCTTTTTGAATCAGCAACGCAGCCAGTGAACGGCCAATATCATCATCTTCATAAATGTAATACTCGATATGCACATGATGTTTGGCCGAGGCAATGGCCTTGAACACCTCGGGAAATTTGTTTTCGCCATTTATCAGCAGTTTCACGGAATTGCCGGTAGTAAGCGGGCTCAGACTGTCGCGCACCAGTAACCGGGCAAGTTCCGCATTGCTCTCCACAATTTCGCGGTGCTGGTGAAAGGTATTGCGACTGTATTGTAATATTTCGGCACGCAGTTGCTCGGCCAGGGCTTCGTCCAGCATTAACTTTTTGCTGTACATCTTCCGTTTGCGGTAATTGANACCGAAGGAAAAATAAATGAGTATACCGATGACCGGGAGAAAGATAANAATCATTAAATACCCCAATGCCTTGGCGGTATTGCGGGTATCATAAATAATGCGCAGACATACCAGTACCAGGATGATTACATAAGCAATTTGAACAAAGTGGAGCCAATGCATGCAGGGATGCTTTATTGGAAAGATAATAAAATATTGGAGGGAAAAAACTGATGGCTGCTACCGGTCCCGTAGAATAAATTCCCCAGAAAGGCTGACGTAGCTCATGGCATCCGGAGGGCCCATTAACTATATTCGCCGGGCCAGTGGCTTGGAATTTGTCGCATGACTGTTGGCGGGTATGTATAATCAGGCATCCTGGACTAAAGCCCATTTACGGAATGACACCCTTCTACAAACTCAGTACGGAAGAAGCACTCAGGCAGCTCAATTCCTCACCGGGGGGCTTATCAAACGATGCTGTGGCGCCGCTTCAGCAGCAATATGGTCCCAATACTTTACAGGAGGCAAAACGCAAAAGCAAGCTCGGCATCCTGCTGGCGCAGTTCAAAGATATCATGATCATCATACTCCTGGTTGCTGCAGGAATTTCCTTTACCGTAGGTGAAATAACAGATGCCTGGGTAATCATCGCCATTGTGCTGTTGAACGCCTGGATAGGTTTTAACCAGGAATACAAGGCAGAAGAATCGGTGCGCATGCTCAGGCAAATGGCGGCACAGCATGCATCAGTACTGCGCAACAATAACCCGGTAAAAATAGATGCGCAGGAACTGGTGCCGGGTGATGTGATCCTGCTCGAAGCCGGCGATATTGTGCCCGCCGATGCCCGCCTACTGGAAGCTCATGGGCTTAAAACCAATGAAGCGTCCCTTACCGGCGAAAGCCATTCCATAGAAAAACATACAGCGCCCGTTACAGAAGACGATCTTGTACCCGGCGATCAGCTCAACATGGTTTTCAAAGGCACCATTGTAAGCAATGGCAGCGCCAAAGCAGTAGTGACGGCCACGGGTATGCAAACCGAACTGGGCAGGATTGCTGAAATGCTGGAAGTGCCTGATCAGAAAACACCTTTGCAAAAACGCATGGCCCGCTTCAGCAAACAACTGGCTGTAGTGGTGGTGCTGATCTGCGCAGTAGTGTTTGCGCTGGGTATGGCGCAGGGACAACCGGCCTTTACCATGTTCCTCACGGCACTGTCGCTGGCAGTGGCAGCTTTACCGGAAGCCTTGCCGGCGCTCATCACTATTGCATTGGCGCAGGGTGCACGGCGTATGGTCACACAAAAAGCACTGATGCGCAACCTGCCCGCCGTGGAAACATTGGGTTCGGTAACCTATATCTGCAGCGACAAAACAGGTACGCTTACGCAAAATGTAATGACGGTAGAAAAGGTGGAATGCGCACCGGGAAAAGAAAAACTGTTACTGCACGCTATGATGCTGAACAACGAAGTGCGTTTTTCACAAGATAGCGGGCATTTTGGAGATTCAACCGAAACCGCGCTGGTAGACTATGCCGAAAGAAAGGGAATCACCAAAAAACAAGCTGATAAGGATTTTCCCCTGGAAAAGAAAATTCCGTTCGACTCGGAAAGAATGCGCATGAGCACGCTGCACCGGCATAAAGACAAATGGATATTGTTTGTGAAGGGCGCTCCCAGGCGTATTCTGGAAGTGCTGTCGGGTGCTTACCATGACCAGCGCGAACAATTGCTGCAAAAGAACCGTGCATGGGCCGCAGAAGGTTTGCGCGTGCTGTTCTTTGCCTACAAGGAATTCGACCAGTACCCGGGCGACATTACTGCCGAAGATGAAAAAGACCTGGAATATCTGGGTATGGCCGCCATGATCGACCCGCCGCGTGATGAAGTGATTGCAGCCATCCGCGAATGCAAAAGCGCGGGCATCCGCAGTGTGATGATTACCGGCGACCAGCCGCTCACGGCACAAGCCATTGCGGAAAGACTGGAAATGATTGATGAATCATCATCCCATGCAGTGAAAACCGGCGCAGAACTGGATAAAATGAATGAAGAACAGTTCCGCGAAACTGTACGCAATACCTATGTATATGCCCGTGTATCTCCTGAACAAAAACTAAAGATTGTAAAAGCCCTGCAACAGGACGGAGCGTTTGTAGCCATGACCGGCGATGGCGTGAACGATGCGCCATCTTTGAAACAATCGAATATTGGCGTTGCCATGGGCATCACGGGCACGGATGTGTCCAAAGAAGCGGCCGATATGGTATTGCTCGACGACAATTTTGCCACTATTGTAAAGGCAGTGAAGGAAGGGCGTCGTATTTACGACAACATCAAAAAATTCGTGTTGTATGTGATGTCGTGCAATTCCAGTGAAATTCTTACCATACTTGTGGCAGGACTGATTGGTTTTCCCATTCCCCTGCAACCGATTCATATTCTCTGGATCAACCTGGTAACGGACGGGTTGCCGGGTTTGGCGCTGGTAGCGGAACCGGCGGAGGAAAATATTATGAACCGGCCGCCGCGTGCGCCCAATGAAAGTTTGCTGGCGGAGGGATTGATACCGAGAATTATTCTTGCCGCATTGGTGATGACGGGCGCCTCTGAATTTGTGCAGTTGTGGGCCATTAATAACGGTTATGATATTACCGTGCAGCAGACGATGGTGTTTACTACGTTGTGTTTTGTGCAGTTGGGCAATGCGTTATCGGTGCGGAGCATGTACCGTACTATTTTCTCGCGGTGGTTATTTGCCAATAAAGGCATGTTGTTAACGATTACGGCTACGGTGGCGCTGCAACTGGCGCTGGTGTATACGCCGGTCCTTCAGCCGATATTTAAAACAACCAGCCTGGACAGCTATGCTATTGCGATCATTGTAACGGTGACGGTGCTGAGTATTGTTTGTATTGATTTGATGAAGCAGGTGTATAAGCGGTTGTGGAGCCCTGTGGGATAAACTGGAAAAAAGCAGGTTTATCGCTCCCATAAAATTAGGGGACATTCAAAAGGAACTGCAAACTTATCATTACGGGGAATGACTCGAACGGTATAATGATCAACAGGCCGCTCGGCTCTGATGCAAGCGGTATACCGGAATTTGTTTTCTCCCGTTGCCGCACATTGTTCTATTGCATAACAGAACGGACCGCTCTGAGGTGTAGCTGGTTCGGCATAGATTTCCACCCGTAACATAGCTGGCCCCAGCTTTCCCGTTTCAATTTCTACTGAAAACAAATAATCATTATCACGCTGATCCACATGCGTATTTATAAAACGAATATGCGGCCATTCTTTTGTTAGTTCCTCTTGCAGGGCGGCAATGTCCCTGGCTTTTTGCGCATCATGTGCTGTGCGTGCCGCGTATTCACTGGCTGCCGGCAGGTAATATTTTTCCAGGTATTCGCGCAGGCAACGGTTGGCAGAAAAAGCAGGCGTCAATCTTGCCATGCTTTCGCGTATGCGGTAAACCCATCGTTCGGGTATGCCCTGTGCGTTGCGCGTATAATATTCGGGCACCACTTCGTTTTCGAGCATTTCGTACAACTCCGCTGCATCCGCTGCATCTTTTTCCGCAATGTTATCTTTCTGGTTGCCTGCGGTGATGGCCCAGCCAAGATCAGGATGATAGGCTTCATCCCACCAGCCGTCGCGCACAGACAGGTTCAATCCCCCGTTCACCAATACTTTCATCCCGCTGGTGCCGCAGGCTTCCCAGGGGCGGCGCGGCGTGTTGATCCATACGTCTACGCCCTGCACCAGGTCGTCGGTAATGCCCATATCGTAGTCACTCAGGAAGATAACATGTTGTTGCAACTGACGCTCCCGGATGAATTGAATCCATTGATACACCATTTGCTGGCCGTATTTATCGCGGGAATGCGGTTTGCCCGCAATCACCAGTTGCACTGGCCTTTCGGGATTGGTAAGCAGGCGCTGCAGGCGGTCGGGATCGCGGAGCAGCAGGTTGTTGCGTTTGTATTCGATGAAGCGCCGTGCAAATCCGAGCGTGAGCGTTTCAGGATTGAAGATATGCGATGCCTTTTCGATATCCGCCTCTGTACCTGTTCCCATCATGAGTTGCCGGGTATACCGCACGCGTATGGTATTCACCAGCCTTTTCTTCGATAACCTACGCATGTGCCAGATTTTCTCCAGCGGGATGGCGCGCATTTGCTGTTCCAGTTCCGTCACATTGCCCAGCCAGCGTTCCTTGCCGCAGGCTGCTGTCCACAAGGCATCGGCTTCCGGTGAATCCCAGGTTGACATATGCACGCCGTTGGTCACCGCGCCAACAGGAATTTCCTGCAATGGCCAGCGAGGGAACAACGGAGCGAATACGCGTTTGCATACCTGCCCGTGTATTTTGCTAACGCCATTGATGTGCGCCGAGCCACGCGCCGCCAGCCAGGCTACATTAAAACATTCTTTTTCGTCGCGGGGGTTTACCCTGCCCAATGCCAGCAGTTCATCCACACTGATCTTCAGATTTTCGCGGGCATAGCCACCCAAAAAGGCTTCAATCAGCCCGGGCGCAAAACAATCAAAGCCGGCGCCGATGGCCGTGTGTGAAGTAAATATATTACCTGCACGCGTAGCCGCTAACGCAACATGGAAGGGAACATTGTGTTTTTTCATGAACTGGCTGGCGCGCTCCAGGATAGCAAAAGCAGAATGGCCTTCGTTCAAATGCATCACTTCTGGTTGCAAACCAAGCGCTTCCAATAATTGCCAACCCCCGATGCCCAATACCATTTCTTGCGCCAATCGCAGTTCCGGTCCGCCGCCATACAATTCACTGGTAATGGTCCGATAGCGTGGCAGGTTGGCAGCATCATTGCTGTCGAGCAACAACAGCATTACGCGTCCTACCTGTACTTTCCACGCACGCAGCCACAACGGGTATCCGGGCAATGCCAGTTCAACGCGCAGCCACTCTCCTTTTTCATTGCGCAATGCCGTAACAGGCAACTGGCCAGGATCATTATAGGGAAACAGGTATTGCTGCATACCGTGTTCATCAATCACCTGCCTGCTATATCCCTGTTGATATAGCAGCCCTACCCCGATCACCGGCACGCCGAGGTCGCTGGCGGCTTTGAGGTGATCGCCGGCCACATTGCCCAGACCACCGGAATAGATGGGCAATGCTTCACTGAGCATAAACTCCATACTGAAGTAGGCTACCGCGGTGAGCGGCGCGCTGCCATACGTTTGTTGAAACCAGGCAGGCGCCACATCGTGTTGCTGCTTTTGCTGCAGCAATTCCTGTACAAGCTGACGCAGCTCCGCCTGGTCCAGCACTTCGTTGATCCGCTCTGCCGAAACGGTTTGCAGCACCACGTAGGGATTGTGCGTGAGTTCCCACAACACCGGGTCCAGCTTGCGCCATATGATATCGGTATCATGGCTCCACGACCAATGCAGGTCGAGCGCCAGTTCCTGGAGCGCATTGTATTGTGCAGCATACCTGATTGCGGCGGGTGCAGCCATGCGTGGAAGATTTCAACGATCAACAAACAAGGGCCGAAAGATACCAACCAGTATGGTGATAGTACATGATGGCGGTTGTCTTCGCGCCTGATGTTTGTTATGGGTCCTTTTGCTGTTTACCACTATTCCTGTGCCAGCATCTTCTTCACCGGGAGCGCCGGCGCAGGTGTAAGACCGGTTACTTTCAGAATTTCTTCTTCGTCCAGCGTTTCCTTTTCCAGCAATGCCTTTGCCAGCGCATCGAGTTCCCTGCGGTATTTGGTGAGAAGCCGTTTGGCCTCATCATGCGCTTCATGGATGATGCGCAGCACTTCCTCGTCGATAGCCTGGGCCGTTGCTTCGCTGAAAGGTTTACTGCCGGGATAAGTGTCCATACCGTTACCGAGATAGGGATTCTGTCGCGGCGCCAGTTCCACCATACCTAATTTGTCGCTCATGCCCCATCGCGTTACCATGCCACGCGCCAGCCGGGTGGCCTGTTCAATATCATTCTCTGCACCGGTGGTGCGCGTTCCATATACGATTTCTTCTGCCGAACGACCGCCCAGTATACCGATAATCCTTCCACGAATATAGTCTTCCTCATAGTTGTACCGGTCGCTCTCAGGACGCTGATAGGTAACGCCCAGCGCCTGTCCGCGCGGCACAATAGACACGCGGTTCACCGGATCGGCGCCCGGCACTACCAGTCCCAGTATAGCATGACCACCTTCGTGATAGGCAATACGTTCCCTGTCGTGAGGGCTGAGCAGTAAAGGACGCGCCACCCCCAGTACAATTCTTTCAAGGGCATTCATAAAATCTTTCTGGCGTACTACCTCCTGCTGTTCACGCGCAGCGCTCAATGCTGCTTCATTCACCAGGTTGCGCAGATCGGCGCCGGAAAAACCGGGTGTGATGGAAGCAATTTCTTCAAGATCCACATCCGGCGCCAGCGGTGTTTTTCTCGTATGTACTTTAAGGATAGCTTCGCGCCCGATCTTGTCAGGAAGATTAATCACAATGCGCCGGTCGAAGCGGCCGGGACGCAACAGCGCTTTGTCCAATACATCGGGCTGGTTGGTAGCAGCCAGCACAATAATGCCTTCGCGGCTGCTGAAGCCATCCATTTCCGTAAGAATCTGGTTCAGTGTTTGTTCCTGCTCACTGTTGGCGCCGCCGTAAATGAAATTGCCCCTGGCGCGGCCAATGGAATCCAGCTCGTCAATAAAAATAATGGCAGGCGCATGCTCGCGGGCCTGTTTGAAAAGATCGCGCACGCGTGCAGCGCCCACCCCTACAATCATTTCCACGAATTCAGATCCGCTCATGCTGAAGAACGGTACGCCTGCTTCGCCGGCAACAGCGCGCGCCAGCAGCGTTTTACCAGTACCCGGCGCACCGATCAGCAACACGCCTTTGGGCGCAGCAGCACCCAGTTTGGCATATTTATCGGGACGCTGCAGAAAGTCTACAATTTCCACCAGTTCTTTCTCTGCTTCGTCAATACCGGCCACATCGTCAAAGGTGACCTTCTTGTCATCGTCTTTATTGAACTGGCGCGCCTTGCTTTTGCCCAAACCGAATACATTTCCGAAACCACCCATGCCGCCCTGTTTCTGCATGCGACGGAAAAACCACACGTAAAACAGGATGAGGATGAGCGCAGGTCCGAACAGGCGCAGGAAGGTCACCAGCGGCCCGGCTTCTTCCTGTATGGGATCGGCGCGGATTTCCACGCCATGTTCTATAAGCAGCGATTCGAGCCCGGGATCAACAAAAGAAGGCACCACCGTAGTAAAATGTTCAACAGATTTTGTAAGCGGCGGACGCGCACTGTCTGTTATTGGTGGTTGATAACTGACCGGAGCAATGAACTGCCCGCTGATCACCTCGCCTTTGGTATAAATAGCTTTTACATTGTTGTTTTGCACCTGCTCCCTGAACAAGGTATATGGCACCTTGTCCGGTTGCTGTGAAGGAAAGAAAAAGGTGGACACCAGATAATTGAGCACTAACAAACCCAGGAACACCAGCCAGATATTGCCCAGCGGAAAGCGGGGCTTATCTGGTGATGATGGCCTGGAAGACTGGTTTTCCTTTTGTGGTGATTGGGATGGCGGAACCCTTGTACTCATAACAAAGATTTTAAAGCAATGTAGTACTTACTCCCAATCATTCAAATACACTGCCAGAGGAAGAAAATCAAAAAACAGGGAAGGAAGCAGCGGTAGCGTTACTGTAGTCATTACCAATGCCTGATCTGCCTTCCCTGTTATTGTACTTACTTGAAACCAATGCTTGCGTTGTGGAAAATCTGCTCAAATCGCTGGGCCAGTTCTTTCAGGTTGGAGGGCTTGTTGTAGAAATATGCAGCGCCAAACAATTCTGCTTCCTGCTTTACTTCGGGGCATGTGCAGGTGGTTTGTACAATAATCGGCACATCATTGTACTGTGGCATGGCACGGATGGCAATGAGGCATTCCCGGCCCGACATTTTGGGCATGTTCCAGTCGAGAAAGAAACAATCAGGCGCAGCAATGTCATTTGCAGCCAGTTTTTGGATAGCCACCTCGCAGTCCCGTTCGCAGTGCAGTTCTATGGAACTGTCAAATTCATTCAAACCCAGCCCAAACAGATAACGATCGTCATCGTCGTCATCAATGAGAAGTACCCGGTGTGGATAGGTCATAGAAAAGTTTTTTCTGGTGAAAAAGATGGCATTATGCTGGTGACCTAATCAGAGCGTGTGGGAACAGGATCGGGAAAAAGTTTAGACGAGCGGCTAATATAGGAAAATATTAAAATATAAAAAATTTTTTATTTTTTGAATGATAAGGAAAAATAAGGGTTGGAGGAGGTTGGAGGGTGTAAGGGGTTTCTATTCAAGCGGTCGGAGGGCGTAAGAGATTTTTTATCAAATAGGTAGGTTTGTGGGAGGTGGGGGTGTTGGAGGTTGGGTATTTTTTGGAAAAATAACCGGGTGACTGGCAGGGAGGTGTTTTTTGGTGGAGGCCTCCGTCCAGGCAATATTGTTGCAGGTGTTGTATCGTGCTGGCGCCCCCAGCGGGGGATGGAGCGGTATGTGGATGTACCAGAGAACCAGCAGCGTATTGGCATTCATACAATAGCGCCGACGGGGATGGGATAGTATTTGGGGTATATTTAACAGTTAGTAACCACCAATAACATCGCTTCTAAAAAATTAGTAGAAAACTCTTAGCGGCATTTACGTAAAAAGGTAGAAAATTTATATAAGAATTGTACCTGTAAACGAAGTTGTGTTCAAACTCATTACTTTCAAGCGTAACGTTAATGGTATACTAACGTATATCTACAATAAATATTCACCTGTTAATAACCCCTTCTCTGGATTTCGGCCAAGCGGCATTGGAAGGTATGAGCAGCACTGGTAAATGTTCGTTACCGGGTGTAAGGAAGGATGGCTGATCGCCTGACTGTAATGATGGATTGCACTGGAACAAATAACAAAAGGAAAACAAGATTGAGTCCGGCCTTATCTATTACATTCAGCCTGGCGATATTGTCCCTCACCACCCTGGGCCAGGCGCCGGATACAGTATTTTCTCTCCATGCTTTGAAAAAAATGAGCCTCGAAGACCTGATGAACCTCGAGGTAACCTCCGTAAGCCGGCATCCGCAAAAGCTGTCGCAGGTACCTTCTGCCGTACAAATTATAACGTATGAGGACATACGCAATTCCGGCGCACGCACTTTGCCGGAAGCATTGCGGCTGGCTACCAACCTGCAGGTGGCACAGGTGAACAGTTCACAGTGGGCCATCAGCGCAAGAGGTTTCAACAACGTGCTGGCCAACAAACTGCTGGTTTTGATTGACGGGCGGCGCGTCTATACCCCACTCTACGCCGGTGTGTTCTGGGATGTACAAAACCTGGTACTGGAAGATATAGAACGCATAGAAGTGATCAGCGGTCCGGGCGGCACCATCTGGGGCGCCAATGCCGTGAACGCGGTGATCAATATCATCACCAAAAACTCCAGGGACACACAGGGATTTTTTGCAGAAGCCGCCACTGGCACGCACATGCCCGGACTGGGCAGCCTGCGTTATGGAGGACGCATTACCGACAAACTTACTTTCCGCGCCTATGCCACCGGCTTTAAACTGGGTGGCACGCTCGATACCAATAAAGTGCTATCCAACGACGACTGGCACATGGTGCAGGGCGGCGTACGTGTAGACTGGCAACAAACTGCGGACAATTCATTCAGCATTCAGCAGCATGTTTATTCGGGCCTGCCCAATCCTGATGGTACAGACACCGCAGTAAGAGCACGTGGCGACAACATAGTTGCTTCCTGGCGGCGGAAAATCAATGACAGAAGCAGCTTCCTGCTCCAGTTTTATTGCGACCATACATTCCGGGATTTCAGAAACGGGTTCACGGAAGGGCTCACTACCTTCGATATCGACTGGCAACACCGGAATCAGCTCGGACGGCATACGCTTACCTATGGCATCAATCTCCGGCATGCCGACCATGATGTTACCAACCTGGAGTTATTTGGATTTAAGCCTGAACATAGTTTGCTGAAACGTTATGCAGTATTTGTACAGGATGAAATGTCACTGCTCAACAATCGCTTATTGATCACCGTTGGCACCAAGGCAGAGCATAACAATTTTACCGGCATTGAATACCAGCCCAACCTGCGGCTGTCCTGGACGGGCATCAGGAACCAGACCCTCTGGGTGGCAGGTTCCCGGGCGGTGAGAACTCCTTCGCGCATTGACCGCGATTTCTTTTTGGCGCTTGCGCCAGGCATCAACCTGATCAGTGGCAACCCGCTCTTTCATTCCGAACGAGTACTGGCCTATGAGCTGGGTTGGCGTTCACAACCCACTACTGCCATTTCTTTATCGGTATCCACCTTCTATAATCACTACAACTACGTTCGCAGTGCAGAACCCGGTCCTCCCCCACTCTACATTCCCATTACTTTCGGCAATGGTGTGAAGGGACATAGCTATGGAGCGGAGTTATCAATGCGGGCGCAGGTAAATAACAACTGGTCGCTGCGGGGTGGCTACACTTTTTTCAGGAAGAACCTGCATGAACGTCCTTCCAGCGCCGACCTGAACCGGGCCAGCGCAGAGAGCAACGATCCTGCGCACCAGGCACTGCTGCAGTCGGACCTCTCCATTACAAAAAATTTGTCGTGGTGCGTGGTAACAAGATATGTAGGCAAATTGAAGCAACCGTATGTACGCGGGTACTTCGAAGCAGATATGCGCCTGGCATGGCAGGTGAACCGGGTGATTGAACTGAACGTGGTAGGGCAGCATCTGCTGAACAAATACCACTATGAATTTATCCCCGAAATGCCAGACAGGCGGCGCATAGAACGCGGAATCTATGGCAAGATCGTATGCCGGCTGTAACAACGATATCACGTGGGTGCAGTATCGGGTCGCGGCTCCGGTATACTGCATTGCTGACAGTTTGGCTGCTGATATGCGGCCATTCACTGTTTTCGCAGTTGCCTGCCCGTGGGTATCAATTGAAATCTGTTTTTCTTTTTCATTTTACACAGTTTGTGGAGTGGCCGGAAACGTCTTTTGCATCCGACACATCGCCCCTGATCATAGGTGTTCTGGGCAAGAACCCATTTGGTGATTTTCTCGAGCAGGCGGTGGCGGATGAAAAAGTGGATACCCGGCCCGTGGTGGTGAAGTATTACAAGAGCCAGGCAGAAACAGCAGGTTGTCATATCCTGTTTCTTAATGTGGAGCGGGATAAAATTCCGGGCATTCTCCGGTCGCTCAGCGGAAAACATATCCTTACGGTCAGCGATCGCCCGGATTTTGCCAGGCAGGGAGGGATGATTTACCTCTTTATGAGGGACAACAAAATAAAAATTCAGGTAAACATAGAAGCTTGTAAAAAAAGTGAACTGGTGGTGAGTTCAAAACTTTTGCGACTGGCAGAAATTGTTGGACCACCCGAAAATAATAACTGATGCCGTTCAGAAACCTGCCGATACGAAAGAGGTTGTTGCGCGTGATCCTGGTGATCAATGGCGTAGTGCTGACTGTTGCCTGTACGGCTTTCTTTATCTACGAGTATTATAATTCGCGCAAGAATACGCTGAATAAAGTGGCGGCTATCGGCCAGATCATTGCCACCAACAGTACGGCCGCGCTGGCCTTCGATAACAAGGAGGATGCCACGGAAATACTGATGGCCCTGAAGGCAGAACCGCATGTGGAAATGGCCGTTTTGTTCAACGAGGAGGGAAAATTGTTTTGCCTCTATCGCCGGGATAGCACCCTCCCGCTGCCTGCCCTTGCCCCTTTGCCTGCAGGACATCTGTTCAAGGGGTCCATTCTTGAACTGGCAACTCCCGTTATGCTGAGCAACCATCGACTGGGCACATTGTACCTGCGTTCCAACATGGGCGCCATGCATGAACGCTTCCAGTTATATGCTTCGATCGTTATTGTAGTGATGGCGCTTTCATTTGTGCTGTCGCTGGCGTTGGTAAGGCTCCTGACCAGGAGCATCAGCGATTCGATATTATCGCTTTCAAAAACCGCATCGATTATTTCACAGCAACACGATTATTCTGTGCGCGCCAACAAATTGGGCGATGATGAAATGGGTGGCCTCACAGACGCTTTCAATCACATGCTCGATACCATCCAGACTCAAAACCGCACCTTGCGGCAATTTGCACGCACGCTGGAACAGAAAGTACAGCAACGCACCGCGGAACTGCAATATGCCAACAAAGAACTGGAAAGTTTTACTTATTCCGTTTCTCACGACTTACGGGCACCCCTACGTGCTATCATAGGATACACGGCCATACTGGAAGAAGATTATTCGCACAATCTGGATGATGAAGGCAAACGCATTACTTCGGTGATCAAAAACAACACCCTGAAAATGGGGCAGCTGATTGATGACCTGCTGGCCTTCTCCCGTATGACCCGCCAGGAGGTGACCCGGGAACCGGTAGATATGAGCGCCCTGGTACAGGAAGTGAAGAACAGCCTGGCCTGCCAATACGATTATGGCAAAGTGGAATGGCAGATCATGCCACTGCGACCGGCGCAGGCCAACCGGAGATTGATTCAGCAGGTATGGATGAATCTGATTGCCAACGCGCTGAAGTATTCCTCTAAAAAAGAAAAAGCATTTATACAAATTGGTGGTTATCAGCAGGAAGGAAAGCTGGTATACTTTGTGAAGGACAATGGTGTAGGATTCAACCAGCAATACGGCCATAAGCTGTTCAAGATCTTTCAGCGCCTGCACAGTATGGAAGAATTTGAAGGTACCGGCGTGGGACTGGCGCTGGTGCACAAGATTGTGGCCCGCCATGGCGGCGAGGTGTGGGCAGAAGCGGAAGAAAACAAAGGGGCAGCCTTCTATTTCAGTTTACCTGTTTAAGCATTTTATAACCTGTAACCATATAACCTATAACCAAACCTTTTACCTATGGAGCAATATAAGGTAGATTTGTTGCTGGTGGAAGACAACCCGAACGATGCGGAACTCACGATCCGGCACCTGAAAAAGAACAATATGGCCAACAACCTCTTTCACGTGAAGGATGGTGAAGAGGCGCTGGAGTTTATTTATTGCACCGGAAGATACGCCGGCAAGAACGTATTGAGCCAGCGGCCAAAAATCATACTGCTCGACATCCAGATGCCGAAGGTCAACGGCATAGAAGTGCTGCAAAGACTGAAGAGCGATCCGCGCACACAGTCCATACCGGTGGTGATTCTTACTTCCAGCAAGGAAGACCCGGACATCCAAAAATGTTACAAGCTTGGCGCCAACAGTTATATCGTCAAGCCGGTAAACTTCGAAAGGTTTGCAGAGGCGATCAGGCACCTGGGGTTTTACTGGCTATTGTTAAACCAACCTCCAGCAAACGAGTTATGATGAAGTCGTCGTTAAAAATACTGTTGCTCGAAGACAATCCGGATGACGCGCTGATGGTACAACGGTTACTGCAGAAATCGCATCCCGACTGGCAGTGCAGGCATGCCACCAACAAACAAAGTTACCTGGAGGCATTGGACAGTTATACGCCCGATGTAATCCTGAGCGATAACAATTTGCCGCAATTTGCCGGGACAGATGCATTGCGCGTGATACAGGAAAGAAATCTGTTCATTCCTTTCATACTGGTAACAGGCGCCGTAAGCGATGAATTTGCAGCAAATATTATCAAACTGGGGGCTGATGATTATGTGCTGAAAGACCGGTTAACCCGTTTGCCTGCCGCCATCGAAGCCGCTGTAAAACAACGGGAAATTGAACGTCAGCGAAGGGAAGCCGTGCAAAACCTGATCGACAGCGAAAAGAAATATCGCAGCATTTTTACCAAGAGCCCGCTGCCCAACTGGATTTTTGATTGCGATACCCTGGAATTCCTTGAAGTGAATGAGGCTGCCATCCGTCATTACGGGTACAGTGAGGAAGAATTTCTTTCCATGTCGGTGCTGGATATACGGCCGCCGGAAGATCGCGACAAGTTGATTGAAGATCTGAAAAAAATCCAAACTGATCCCGATGTTCGTCGCGGTAACTGGAGACATGTCAGGAAGAACGGCGAGATCATTATTGTAGAAATTACTGCACACGGTATTCCATACAAGGGACGAAATGCGCGGATGGTAACCGTACATGATGTAACCGAACAGGTAAAAACCGCGCAGGAAAAAGCTTTTGCCAGCAACAATCTCTCGGCGCTGATCAACAATACGGAAGATCTCATGTGGAGTGTGGATACGGATTTCAGGTTGATCACTTCCAATGAAGCTTTCAACCGGATGGTGGAAAGGCTGGGCAAGCGCCTTAAGCATGGTGAAAATGTACTGGCCCCGCAATTCGGCAGGGCACAATTGTCGAGGTATAAAGAGTTCTATGAACGCGCTTTCCTGGGAGAACAGTTTACCATTATCGAACGGTTTGATGAACCGATCTCCTATTATGCGGAAGTGTCTTTTTATCCTATCCGCCAGGGCAACCAGGTGATAGGCACCGCCTGTTTTTCGCGCGATATCACCCAACGCAAGAAAGCAGAAGAAGAACTGCGCACCATGGAAAAAGAACTGGCCGACCAGAAAGTAGAAGCACAGAAAAAAGTAACGCGTGCGATCATTGAAGGCCAGGAAAAAGAGAGAAATCATATTGGCAAAGAATTGCACGACAATGTGAACCAGATCCTTGCTTCGGCCAAAATGTACCTGGGCATGGCCGCCGCCGATGCGCCCGATTACAAGGAACTGATCAATCATGCCATGGACCTGATCCAGACCACCATCCAGGAGATCAGGAACCTGACCAGCGGGTATGTAGCCCCGCTGAAAGATATCAACCTGAAGGAACTGGTGGAAGTGCTGCTGGACAAAATGCGCCACAATTCCCACATGCAGATTTCATTTACCTGCGACCTGCTGGGCATTTACCTGCACGACGAACTCAAACTGAATTTATACCGCATTGTGCAGGAACAACTGAACAATATCATCAAGCATGCGCAGGCCACACAGGTCAACATTACCATCACCGCCGACGAACAATTACTCTACCTCGTGGTGGCTGACAATGGCAGGGGGTTTGATCCGCAGCAAAAAAGAAAAGGTATTGGCATTTCCAATGTGATTAACCGGGTAGAACTGTTTAACGGAGAGGTCAATATTGACGCAGCGACCGGCAAAGGATGCAAAATCTATATCCGGATTCCGCGCAAACCCGAAGCGGTGGTACACAGAACATAGGCTGCCTGCGCCATCATTCCGTACCCCTTGGACCTGCTTTGCAGGCATGATGATCATTGGCCGCCCTTTCCTTCCTGATTTGAAGCTACGCTGGTATACTTTTTTACTGCACTATCCACACTGATTCTTCACAATAAAAAATTGCAATTATGGACAGAACTATTGGTGTAAGTTCAGCCGATCTGGCAGCAGTAGCGCAATCGCTCAACAGGTTATTGGCAGATGAACATGTCCTGTATATGAAAACAAGGAACGCGCACTGGAATATTGAAGGTCCGGATTTCCATGCCCAGCACAAATTCCTGGAAGAGCAATACAAAAAACTGGAAGCCATTATCGATGAAGTGGCTGAACGCATCCGCGCACTGGGCCATTATGCAGTAGGCACCATGCAAAAAATTCTCGAACTCTCCCACCTGATGGAACAAAGCAGGGAAAAAAACGACAGCCGTGGTTTTATCCGCGATCTGCTGGCCGATCACGAAACGATCATCCTGCATATCCGCGAAAACATCGACCGTTATGCCAACGAATGGCACGACCAGGGCAGCAGTGATTTTATAACGGACCTATTGAAATTTCATGAGAAGATGGCGTGGATGCTGAGGGCGCATTTGAAATAGTGGATGTTGCGCGCACATTTGAAATAAAATACTGCCGGCAGGTTGACGGACGTCAACCTGCTTTTCTTCGCCACATACGATGAAATCGCTGTTGTTACACCGGCAACAAAATAGTAAACACCGCTCCCTGGTTTTCCTTGCCCGTAGCACTGATAGCGCCGCCATGACGCTCGGCAATTTTTTTACACAAGGCCAGCCCCAGGCCGGTGCCTTCGTACCGGTCGCGTGAATGGAGGCGTGTAAAGGCACTGAATATGATGCGCGCCTCACCGGGCGTAAAACCGATGCCATTATCGGTAACCACTATTTTTTTATACTTCCTGGAGCCGTCCAACTGATGCTGTTGCAAATCGGCAGCACTGGCCACCTCTTCCACAATGTGAATAACAGGCGGCACATCGTTCCTGGAAAACTTCAGTGAATTATTGATGAGATTATAAAACAACTGGTAAATCAGGATAGCCGATCCCGTTATAGCCGACAGGTTGCCATAACTGATCGAGGCATTTTTTTGGGTGATGAGCACTTCCAGATCTGAAGCGATGCTGTTGATCAGTTCTTCGAGCTGAATATGCTCCATGGTTTGTTCCAGCGCATTCAGTGAAGAATACAGCAATACGCCGTCGATCATGCTGTACATGCGTATGGCAGCCCTTTCAATTTTAGTAAGGTACAGCGCAGCTTTCTCGGAAAGATTGGGCCCCAGTTCATCCTGCAGACGGTTGCTGAAGGTCATCACCTTGCGCACCGGTTCTTTCAGGTCGTGAGAAGCCACATGGGCAAATTGTTGCAGGTCTTCGTTGGAACGTTGCAATTCGCGCGTGCGCTCCACCACCAGCGCTTCCAACCTTTCCCTGCTTTGCGTAAGCACTTCCTGCGCCGCTTTCAATTCTGTTATATCTCTTACAGTGGCGGCAATCGCTTCCACTTTGCCATTATCATTGATGACCGGCGCAAAAATATAATCGTAGGTGCGCTGACCGGATTTGCCGGACAAAATGGTCACTTCGCCGCGATAAGGTTTACGCGTGGCTATTACTTCGTCAATTTCACGCTCATGCATGGCGGCCTGCCTTTCACTATACCCTACTTCACGCAATGATTTCCCTACGATCTCTTCCCATGATTTGTTCAGCAAAATCAGTAACGCTTCATTGGCATAGGTAAAGTGATAGCGAAGGTCCAGCACGCAAATGAGGTCAGGTGTGGAGGACGTGATGGTTTCGTACAGCCGTTTGCGACTATCCGATTCCAGTCGCGCCTTGTGCAGTGCCTGTTCCGCTCTTCTACGGAGCGTAACATCACGCTGTAAGCCCCAGATTCTGACCAGCCGGCCATTTTCCACTACACCCACCAGGTTGTTGAGGAAATATTTTTCATTGCCTTCCTGATCTATTTCCACCGTTTGCGCATCCTGCAGCCGGTACCCTCCCCTGATAAACTGTTGCAGCAATTTCTCGGCATCACGCACATTAACGGCATGGTACAGTTCCTGCAGGGATTGACCGATGAGTTCCTCCGATCGTGTAAAACCATACATTCTGGCCAGTGCATCGTTGCATTCTGCCAGGAAAGTTTTTTCCATGATGAGGGCTACCTGTTCGTCTTCAGGAAGATCAATCGGCACCGGTTGCATACCTTCCATACGAAATATACCTTCAGTACTTTGCCGGATGTAATTCTGGTATCTTTCTTCAGACGCTTTCAGCGCGTCTTCTGCATGTTTTCGTTCTGTAACGTCCTGCAATACGCCGGTGAGCCGAAGCGGGCGGTTCAGACTGTCGAAAGTGATTTTTCCTTTAGAGCGTATCCATCGTGTCTGGCGATCGTTATAGCGAATGATGCGGCATTCATTTTCATAATAACAATTTCCGGACAGCAAAGCCCGTTCCACCACAGAATTGGCTATCCACCTGTCATCCGGATGAACAGCCTCTATACTTGTCCGTATATCCGGTACCACATCAGGCGCAAGGCCAAACAGTTCCCTGGTTTTTTTATTCCAAAAAAGTTTGCCCGACTGCGGGTAATAGTCATAGGTACCCAGTTCGGCCGCTTCTACGGCAAGCCTGAATATTTCCTGTGTGTCCTGCACTTTTTTGGAAGCCATGATCTGCTCATGCACGTCCATTACAGTGCCGATATGGCCATCAAAATTTCCGTTGGCATCAAACCGGGGCTCACCGCTGTCAATTACCCAGCGATAACCCTGTCCTTTTTTATGCAGGCGGTACAGGATACTCACGCTGACAGCATTTTCTGCTGCGTATTGAAAAGCAGTTGCCACGCGATCACGGTCTTCGGGATGAACAGGTCCGTAACCATCCGTGTTCAGCGTGTCTTCTTCCCGCTCTCCCGTCATCTCCTGCCAGCGCTTGTTCACGTACAGGCAGTTGCCCACCTTATCGGTGATCCACACGGTTGCCGGCATGGTGTCCGCCATCTTCCGGAAATAACTTTCGCTGATCTCTGCTTTCTGCCGCGCCGTTACCTGTTCCGTAACATCTACAAAAGTAGCCAACTGCGCTACCAGGTTATTCGTACCCTCACCGTAAATGGGATCGATGGACGCGTTAAAATAATGCATGTCCGTACTGCCGCTGCCAGGTACAAAGAGCGGAAATTCGTTTACTGCAAACCGTTTGCCGGTGCGCCACACACCCTGGTGTATATGTGCTACCTGCCTGAAAATGGCAGGCACCACCTCTGCAAATGATTTACCCGAAACATCAGACAACTTGAGTTGCCAGAGTTCGAGCACGTAACGATTAATATATTCAATGGTGAATCCCGGACCTTTCAGGACCATTACAGCGAAGGGCACTTCATCAAACACGCGGTATTTTGACCAAAAGGAAGCACTCAAATCCTGCACCTCAACAATACTTTCTTCCATCAGGCATTAATATCTTGGCATTCAAATTACATATTTTAAAAATATAAAAACCACTCACTACAAAGCGATGACCTTGATTTTGGTCATATACAGGCAGCAACGTGCATGCTGTAACCAATGAGTTGGGAAAGTGAAAATCCTGATGCACAAACGAATGCATTTCGTTTGTGGCAGTTTTGCTGGAAGAAAAATATGTGTTGTTGACTACGGGAGAAACCTGGGGCGCAGCGAATTTATTGTTTGTAGTCAAGAGAACAAAGAGCTGCCGAAGGCAGCACACAGGTGCGCCTTCGGGCTTCTCTTCATGCGTGTGTGGTAAGTATAGTTACCCGGAGAATGATTTATTGCTGGTGCGATGCAGCATATTCCTGCCACAGCTCGTCGAGTGTTTTGCCGGTGATTTCTTTCCATACCGCTGCATTATATTGACCGGCACGCGCACGGCTGTCGAGCGCTACCACAAAACCTTTTTTGATGTTTTCCTCTATCCAGTTGAAGAAACGGGCAGTAATGCGGTAGCTGTCCCTGTAGCTATGTTCGGGTGAAAAAGCGGGTAGTTTCCAGCCTGCGCCTTCATTGTCTACACCAAATTTGTACCGCACATAATCAGCAATGCCTTCCGTAACCCAGCCGGGAACATGCCTTTTATAGGCTTGTACCACGTGCATGGCCTCGTGCGTTACCACGTCGATATCGCCGGGATGTTTCACAAACCATTCGGGGTTGTACATAATGACATCCCTCGCAGTAGCCGCCACTCCTTCATAAGAAGGATCAATCAAAAATGTAACCTTCTTTGCAGCTTCCCGGTTAAAAGTCTCCGCCAGTTTCGGATATACGGTAAAGTAAGTTTCTACCATTCTGTTGATCACTGCCGTATCAAATCCTTCCTGCTTGTTGATCACAATCAGGGTATAGGGGCCGCGGGTTATGGAATCGCGTGTTTCGTAAGATGCGCTGGTCCCGGCAACGCTGGTTTGTGCTGCAGCAGTTGTCCATAACAATAGGGAAAGGACCGGCAGGGTAAGGGTTAGTTTCATGCGTGTTGTTTGATTTTATGCTACACAAATCCCTGCTATCAGGTGCTTGTTGGATTTTTATTTGTTTTTAATAAGTAATTCCGGGGAAATCAGCCTGCGCTTTTACAAACTGCGCTTCCCATTCAATGGGCCAGCCAAAGGCAGTGGTAGCCAGTGCTTTCAAATTGGTGCCGGCCGCACCGCTGAAGAAGTGTACAAATTCACCCCAGTTCATGGAGCGGGTATACCGGTTGTTCATATCTCTGGGAAAATGCTGGGAAAGCAGTTTGAAGAAATTTACCAGCACCTGTGTTTCACCATAGTTGCTGTAAATGGGATAAAACCAGTCCCTGAACCAATAAGTGTTTGGTCGCGGATTGTCGTTTTTCTGGTTAATCACGTTGCTGTACCAGCGGTTGGCTTCATCGATCATGCCCAGTCCTTTGTACACATCATACTGGTAGATTTCGGCAAACTTGCTGTCGCCCCAGATGCCATTGGGTGGATTGCCAAAACCCGGTGAGCCTTTCATATTGAAAGAGGTGGATTCTACGATATGAAACACTTCATGGGTAGGCAGGTCGATATTGCCCTGTTGGGTGAGCCAGGGCCCCGGGCCACAATCGATCACGTTGCGATAATCGTGGCCTGCATCAAAATAATAGGCCGGATGTCCGCCGGAGTAGCGGCCCGTATGGAAAATGGCATATAGCCTGGGGTCGCTGCCATAGCCCCCATAGGTTTGCTTGGTATAGCGCCATACATCGCCAATGAACTTGAAGGGCCATGTAATTGAGCGATTTACATCCTTATCGTAATACACTACCACATCATCGTCAAAATACACGCGGGTGAGCAGTTGGTCGTGTTCAAACCAGTGCTCTTTCCAGGTTAGGGGCGGTTCATTGGCCGATGTTTCGTTGTTCGGCTCCTCGGGCTCGGCAGGGGCTGAAGAATAGGGCTTCTTATTGCAATGTGTCATCAAAAAAATGCCAGCCCCGGCTATTGCCAGCCGGATAAAGGTTGGTATCATTTTCATGGTCAATTATTTTCCGAAATGCTATCAATGAATGCGGAGGAAGCCGCTCATCCCGAATGCCATTGCTTCGTAACAGAAGGTCTAATTTATTTTCAATCCAGCGTTGTTGTTGTCAACAGAGAGCAAACAGAATGTTAACAGAAACTAAACACATTTCTTTTTTTTCGCAAGTTTTTGTAACTACGTGCTTAGAAACCAGCGAATAAAACCGTTCGCAGGGAATCTCGCGGGCGGCCCAACAATTCGCCATCATCCAAAACCAACTGCATGCGGAGACCGATTATCGCATATCTGGTCATTGCTGTGATCAGCTTTGTGATCTTGTCTGTGGTTCAGTTCAAACTGGTACAAAACACCTACCAGTTAGAGAATGAACGGTATTATTATGCAGAGAAATCTGTACTGAACAAGGAGTATAGTGAGTGGATCAGGAATGATAAACTATTTCCGGGCGGGCAGGCCATTATTGACAGCATCCTCGTAAAGCATATCCCCCGCCTCGACCAGTTATACCTTACGGATAAGGCGGCTTTTGAACAAGCCAGTGCTACCATCATCGACAGCATTATTCAGGCATTACGCAGCAAAGAGTGTGTGCGTGCTTTTTTACATACGGTGCAGCAGGAAAAAGGTATCAAAGACTCTTTGGAATATGCGCTCATGCTTTCTTCGCTTGAAATGTTGAGCAGCAACCAGGAGTATGTTCCCTTGTTTGAAAACAAAAAGAACAATAACGCCGCAACCGGTGCTGTCATTTCCGAAGAAAAAGGCATACGCATAGGCGGACAGCTGCAAAACCTGATCCCGCAGAACGTAGTAACTGCGCTTACGGTAAGCAGTGCCAGGACGTACAGTTCCCTTATCCGCTTCGAATTGTACGTAGAACCGTTGAGCCGGGCCGGACAATTGTTCTCCAAAATGGCCCTGATCTATGGCTTGTGCCTGTTTTCATTTCTGGTAGTAGTGTCGTTGTTCTTTATCACTTTCCGCAACTGGCTTCGTCAAAAGAAGTTGTCGGAAATGAAATCGGATTTCATCAACAATATTACCCACGAGTTTCATACGCCTTTATCGGCCATTATTGTGGCTAACAAGAGCCTGCAGAATGAACGCATCATTGCCAATAAAGACAACATACGGCCGCTGGCAGAAATTATTCAGCGGCAATCTGAACGGTTAAAGACACTCATCGGACAGGTGTTGGACATTGTGTCCATGCAGCGTGTGCAGCTGCGCAAGAAGGAACAGTCTGTACATCACCTGCTCGACGAAATCCTGCTGGATTACCGGCTGCAGTCGGCAGAAAACTTTGTGCTGACCTATATCAAAAATGCAGAGAAGGACACGGTACCACTCGATTCGTTTTATTTCACTACCATGCTGCTGAACATACTGGACAATGCCGTCAAGTACAACAACAGCGAGCGAAAGGAAATTACCGTTGCCACGCAGAGCGATAGTCACGAGTTGCAGATTGTAATCAAAGACAACGGTATTGGGATGACCAAAGAAACCATTCGCCACATATTTGATAAATTCTACCGCCATACCAATAATTTGTTCAGTCAAACGAAAGGCCTTGGCCTGGGCTTGTATTATGTGAAGCAGGCGGTGCTTGCGCACAACTGGAAAATATATGTTGACAGTAAGCCAGGCGTAGGCAGTCGATTTGATATTCATATTCCTTTTCAAGACAATCCGGCATGAAAACGAAGATATTGCTTGTCGAAGATGAAGCCGACCTCGGTAATGTAATGAAGCAGTACCTGGAAGTAATGGACTTCGAGGTTGACTGGTGCTGCGATGGTCAGGCGGCCGCTGAAAAATATACGCAGTCACCATCGCAGTATGGCCTGGTGCTGATCGATGTAAACCTGCCTGTAAAAGACGGCTTTGAACTGGCGCATACCATCCTTCAAACCAATATCAATACGCCCTTCCTGTTCCTGACTGCACGCAACGAAAAAGCTGATCGTCTCTACGGGCTCAAGATCGGTGCCGATGACTATATCACCAAACCATTCGACATAGATGAACTGGTGCTGCGTATCCGGAACATCATCCGCCGTCGTCAGCCACAACAGGTTTCGCAGAATGAAATTGAACTGGGCAAAATCAGGTTACACCGCGATTCGCTGAAGCTGGTCATTGGCGATGAAAAAGAAGTGCAACTCACACCACGCGAAGCAGAACTGCTGGAATATTTATTCAAGAATGCCAACCGCGTGATCAAGCGGGAAGAGATACTGATGCAGTTGTGGGGTAAGAATGATTATTTCCTCGGAAGAAGCCTCGATGTGTTTATATCGCGTTTGCGGAAACATCTGGGGAATAATGAGCAGATCAGTATAACGAACATCTATGGAGTTGGGTTTATGTTTAATGTGAAATAAAAAGCCCGGAAGATGAAAGTTTTTTTCACTTCTGACTTCCGGACTTGTATTTTGGTCATTATCAAGGCAGCAATTCCGCCAGCTTTTCTTCCAGTTCTTTGCCGCGCAGGTTTTTGGCAATGATACGTCCTTCGCGGTCTAACAGGAAATTGGCGGGAATAGAACGGATGCCATAACGCACGGCCAGTTCATTTTTCCATCCTTTCAAATCGCTAACCTGTTGCCAGGGCAAACCATCGGCAGCAATGGCTTTCAGCCAGCGGTCTTTTTTATCATCGAGGGAAACACCCAGCACCTCAAACCCTTTTTCGTGGTACTTGTTGTATGCGGCCACCAGGAAGGGATTTTCTTTTCTGCAAGGTGCGCACCAACTGGCCCAGAAATCAACCAGTACATATTTCCCCCTGAACGATTGCAGGGATATGGGTTTGCCGCTCGTATCGGCCTGTGCAAATGCCGGCCTGGCCCCTATGGCGGTGCGGGCAGCAATGGTGCGATATTGCGTTAACTGTTTCCCATATACGCTTTTCAAAGCCGACGGCTTCAGCTTTGGATAGAGCAGCTCTACCATTTGCGGGTTTGCATAGTTCACAAAACGATCGATGATCACAAATGGGGCTACAGGACTGGCAGCATGCTTCATCACAAAAGCGGCAAACAGGGAATCGGCTTCTCCTCCCAGGGCTTTCAATTCCTTAGCAGCCGCTTCATAGGCAACAGTATCTTTTGCCTTGTGTGCAGCATCAATGCGGCGGTAGATGGGCCCTGCCTTCTCATGCACGTATTGAAAAGTTTGCGCGAATTCCTCATATACCTTGTGCGATGCAGAACCGCTTATCCTTGTGAAAGACCTTGCAGTGTCCGTTTCAACAGTAATAATTGTATTTTCTACAAATATTCCGATAGCTCCCCGTATGCCCTGCATCCGCAAAGTGCTATACACCGGACCTGGAACTTTTCCTTTGATGGTGAAGCTGCCATTCTTCATCATCACAGAATCCTGCACCCTGGTTTCGTTTATCGTGTAGCTGAAATATACTTTGCCGTCGGCAGCGCCTGTCACCTTGCCTGTAATGGTAAATCCCTTTTGCGCGGCAGCCGGTGCAACGGCAAGCAGCATCATCACCGCTATAGCCAACAGACCAAGGAATCTCTTATTGTTCATACTCATTACTTACAGTTTTTTTATTGCTTATAGGCTATATCTACAATTCTTCCAAAGCCGCCATGTACTTCGGAATAGGTACCATTTTCCATTTCACCCATCAGGCTGATTTTGAAGAGATACACTTTACTTTCGGTACCATTCCAGGTAGCGGCAGCCATGGTATTGCCGGGGCCAAACTTCAGAAAGATCAGCTCCTCTCCTGCCGGAAAGGTAAACACAGGCACCGTGGTATTGGAAGTTGTTTCGTGGCGGTAGAGCTGGTTGCCAACCCCGTAAAATATATGCGGGCTCACGGCACTTGATACCATGGCAGTGTGATGAATGATATCAGGCGCATTCATCGGCTGAATAAACACCGTCACTTCCGGCGAAGAAGTAACGCTTTGCAGCCGCAGCAGATGTGGCGTATTGGTATTGTCTTTTAACACTGCGTTGAATGTATATTCAACATTGGCTTTGTCCATGTACATTAGTTCCATGCCCACATTGTTCAGGTCTGCCACCGTGCTGGCATTGGCGGGAAACCCGGTGAGCGCAGCATTGCCTACAATATAGAAACGTTGCTGCTGGTTATCGTAGATGAAGGGATAATTGCGCGCATGCAACACATAACGGGTGGCTGTATAGTCAGGCGTCCCCTCGGGCGTAAGCAGTATGGCGCCAAACTTCTTTTGTCCCGGAAAGCCGCCTGCCATGGCGCTGTATACTTTTCCGTTCTTATCGATGAACACGCCCAGGCTACCCCAGGTAGTGCCGGCCGCAGAAAACCAGTTTAACGTAAGCGGCTGGATCGTTGCAGGCGGGTTAAAGAACAACATGTCGAAATTCCACATACGCGTCATTTTCTGGAAGTCCAGTTCCACGCCGCTGTTCTCGTTGCACAGGAATATTTTCTGCGTATAGGGACCCATACCGTCATCTACGTTGAAAGTGGTAAGATCTATTTTAACGGGTTTACCATTGCCCATGGGAATACCGGGATTGAGACTGGAGTACACATTGTGCACCAGCGTGCCATTAGGCAAGAGCATGGAAAAATCACCGCCGCCCGGTAAGTCTTCCAGGAAAATCCAGCCTTGCGAAAAACGGTTCAGCACCTTCAGGTTGATCATGGCAAAAGCGCTGACGCGCGTAATGGTATCCGTTACTTTCAGCGTAAGACGGTATTCCCCTCCCAGTGAAAAATTGGGTTCCGTAAGGGGAACTTCCAGGTTTCTCGTGTTGGCAATCACTGCGGGCGGCGCGGCCAGATTGGCGCCGCTGTTTTCAAAAATGCCCCACTCAAATTTCAGGGCGTTTTCGTGTTGCGCCATGGTCTGAATAATTTCAGGAGTGAGGCGCAGGGTATCGCCATGATTCAGTATGGTATCCTGGTGATGTTTCAAACCAGGCAGGATGACCGTGATTTCGTTGATGTCGTGGTAAGTGTAATTGCCTTTGTCTTTATAACAACCGGTCAGCAGCGCTATCAGCAGTACCGGCAGAGATATATATCGTAAAACAATTCTTTTCATATACAATGATTTAATGCATTAAGGAAATGTCACCTGTTCCCCGTTTTCATCTATCAGCGGACCGTTGACCTGCTCGTATTCATACAGGGCGAGCCGCACCGCCTGGCTTACATACGACATAATGCCTGGCGTGGTGCCCAGTGCGTCGTCCCAGTCGGTTTTACCGGTGGTCTGGATCACAAAGCGGAACTTCACTTCTGAATAAGTGCCCAGGTAACTCGCGAGGCAACAATCCCAGCGCGTGGGTTTCAACAAATAATCGTTCAACACCACCTTATATTGCAGGCGTGTTTTTTTGTAAATGGTGCTGGGAATATCGTCGTATCCCGGTTTGAAATCTTTTGATTCCACCACCGTAAAATCGATGGTCACCAGGCTGTCTTTCAGACCCGGCTTACGGTACAGGACAACCGGAATTCTGGTTTCATACTGGTTGGCCGGCATCACCAGGTCACCGAGGTCAAAATGATAACCGCGAACCGCTGTTGAAGTATCTGCAATGGCCAGCCCAATTTCCCGGTCGTAGTCTGTGGCCGTTCCCATGATGCGCATGGTGAGGTATACAGTGTCACTCATCCTGTTGTCGGGTTGAATGGCGAAGGAGTAAATAACACTGTCGGGGTTGGTGGCATATTTACTGAAGTACACTCTCGGGTCTTCCCTGTACATCAGCTTTTCACTTTTTTTACAACCTGCGAATGCCAGCAACAACAGCGTACTGTACAGTATATGTATTGAAAGGGTTTTCATTGTTCTGATTGTTTTTTATTTACCAAATTCCAGTTCAGCCAGCGGAAGCGGGAATACATATTTTGCTTCCGACATGGGATTGCCAACGCCGTCAGGTATGGTCACCACATTGTTGCGTTTATAGAAATAAAAGAGTTGTCCTTCTCCATACATTTCTTTCCGGTATTCTTTTTGAATTTCTGCCATCAACTCTACTGCAGTAAGGCTGGTAGCAAGCTCCGGCAGGAGACGTGCGGTACGGACGGCATTCAGGTAGGCAACACCTTCTGCGGTGGCAGGCGCCGTTTCTGCCGCAATGAAATACAGCTCGGGCAGGCGAATGACCGGCACCAGTCGTTGCTTTACATTGGTGGGCATATCGCTGTGATATTTTTTCGAGTATACTACACTGGTGGTAATCTGTGTCCAGAACAACTGCTGGTCAACACGGCGTATATCTGAACCATAACCCGGCACCGATGCTTCATGCATCGCGTCGAGTTTGGCGCGGGTGCTGAAGAGATCAGTGGTTTCTGTGGCGTTGCTGCTTTGTTTGAACAGCAGGTCGGCGGTGGCTTTCAAATCGGACACATACAAAGAAAACACATGTTCGCGGCTCAGCGTAAGGTCAGACGTAACCAGGGTGGCATCGCCGCTGAATTCGCCCGGCTGCATAAAACGGAATTTTTCACTGTTGATCACTTCATTGGCATAGGCAAAGGCTTTTTCCTTTTCGCCTTTGTACAGGTACAGCCTGGCCAGCATGGCTTTTACTGCCCAGTAGTTGAGGTGATTCTGCCGGTACATCGTTACCAGGTCCAGTGAGGTTATGCCCTGGTTATCGGCTATCTGATCAATTTCCGGCAAAGCCGCCAGCAGGTTTTCGGCAGCAAGCAAATCCTGTTCACATTTATTCAGTACGCCTTCCACCGTCAGCCGTTGTCCCGGCGATACGGTGAATTGCTCCATATATGGAATGGCTGGTTGCTGTGCATTGGCGCCGTCCAGCCAGGCAGGCGCAAACATGCGCAGCAGATCGAAGTGCATGAACGCCCGCAAACCTAAAGCCTCTCCTTTTACCAGGTTGTAGATATTACCTTTCAACACATCCTTTCGACTGTCAACATTTTTGAGAATATAGTTTGCCTGCGCTATGGCAGCATACATGTTGGTCCAGACATCGCTGATCATTTGCTGTACGTTCACGCCAATAGTGCCGTTATAAGTGTAATTATAACGGGCCAACTGGCCATAATGCGTACTGGTGTTGGATTTGTTTTCGTAATACTGCGCCAGCACATCCAGCATCCCGAAACTCAGGTTATTACCATAGAGTTGCTGGCTGGCAGCTTTTGTATAAATGCCGAACAAGGCATCGGTAAAGCCCTGCTGCGTGGAAAACTGTTCTTCTTCTTTCACCTGTGTCTGCGGCGTTACGTCGAGCCATTTCTTACAGCCAGCAAAGGCTGGCAGCAGCAACAGGAGCAGGTATTTTGCTATTGTATTTGTATTCATGTTCAATGCCGTTAAAAGGTGGTTTGTAACTGAAGCGTATAGGTGTGACTAAAAGGATAGTCCAGTCCGCGTTCGCGGTCAATACTGGAGATACGGAAGAGGTTACCGGTAAAGAAGGTAATCTTCGTTTGCTGTACGCCCAGCCTTTTGTTCAATTGATCGGGGAAGCGGTAGTATACCGACAAACTTTCGCAACTAAGCAGGTTATCGTTCTGCACAAAGCGGGAAGTGGCATAGGTAACCACATTGCTCACGCCACCCTGGTTCACCAGGCCACGGAAGAAAGTATGATCGCCCGGTTGCAGCCAGCGTTCATCATTCACACGACGGTCAACATTGTAATACTGGAACGCTACATTTTCCACGCGGTCTACCAGTGTCTGGTTATACGCCTGGCCGCCGATGCGGAAACGGAAATACACGTTCATACCGATGCCTTTGATCTCCACATTGGAGCCGAAGGTCCCTTCTACATCCGGACGCGCATCGCCGGTAATGACCTGGTCCAGCGGGTTCCATACAGTGGTAAGTTTTCCTTCGCGGTTCACAAAAATTTCCAGCCCGGTGGAAGGATCTATACCCAGTGAAGGAACAGCCCAGATGGCGGTAGTGCTTTGTCCTACTGCATACCGGGTAAGCGGTTTGCTGCTGTATGAGTTGTTGGCCGCCTTGTTCATTTCTTCCAGCGTATTGGAAACCTGTTTGATTTTCGTTTTTACGCTGAACGCATTTACAAACACAGCCCATATATCACGGCCTGTTGGCTTTGCAATAAGATTCAGGCGTGCTGCCAGTTCCCATCCTTTCGAACTCAGGTCGCCGATATTTTCGCTATAGGAACTGAAACCGGTGGAAGGCGCCGTAGCTACCGAACCAATACTGCCTTTGGTAGTTTCAACAAAGTAGTTAACGGTCATATCTAACCGCTTCCACAAAGTGAAATCTGCACCAAAATTGGATTTGGCTGTTTTCTGCCAGGCCAGTGAGCGGTTGCCAAAGCCCATCAGGTAGGTACCGATCACCCCGCGGTATTCCTGGTTGGTGTAATAGCGGCTGGTAGGCAGACCGAGAAAACTTTCAAAATTCTGCGAACCGGTATAGCCGAAAGAATAACGCAATTTCAAACGGTTCACCACATCGGTATATTTGAACCAGCTTTCATTGTGCAGGTTCCAGCCTATACCTGCGCTCCAGAAAGGCGCCATCCTTTTTTCAGTACCGAACTGGCTGCTGCCATCGAGCCTTCCTGATAAATCTACCAGGTAGCGATTGTCGTAGGCATAGCTGAGGTTGGCGAGATAACCGATCAGTCGCGCAATGCTTTCTGTGCCGGTAGGTTTGCTGTTGAGCGGAAACTGGTTGCCGAGCGTGAGCTGATCGAGACGGGGATTGGGAAAACCCTGTACAGTGAACGTTTCGGTATTGAATTTCGATTCCTGGAAATTAATGCCCAGGGTACCAAAGAAGAGATGACGGTCGATTTGTTTGTTCATATCGGCCGTGAGCATGCCTTCTGTGCTGATGCGTTTTCCATATCCTTTGGTATAGGAACCTTTTTCAAAAGTGGGCACAGACACAAAGGAGCTGTGTTGCGCCGGCAGGAACAAATCCTGTTCATCGCGCTGGTTGCTGTAAGCCAGTCGTCCGGTAACGCGCAACCACTGCAGGGCCTGCCATTGCACAAAAAAATTGTTGACAAAATTCTGGTAAGTTGTCTGGTCTATGATGTTCAGTTGTGCATTGTACAACGGGTTCACCGGTCGGCCGGGACCGCGTCCGTCGAGGTTATCATACTGGTCAAAGTTGGTCAACCGATCGCCGGCATTGTTGCGCACATCTTCCAGGTACACTTTCAGGTTGCCATCTTCATCGTACGGCGACCAGTACGGATTCAACCGGGTGTATTGCGTGAAGGTGCCATAGGGAGAATTGGTGGCCTTGTTGAAGTTCATGGTAAAGTCGTTGCGGAAGATGAAATTTTTCACCCGGTACGACAGGAAAGTATTCGCCATGATGTTCTGCCTGCCTGAACCTTTCATTACACCGGCACGATCGCTGAAGGTGCCGCTGAGCCCGTATTGCACATCGCCGGCGCCTCCTTCGAGATAGAGGTTATGTTTTTGCCCGATACCGGTACGCAGGGGCTGCGCCAGCCAGTCGGTATTGACACCACGCTGCACGGCGGCCATGCGTGCGCTGTAATAGTACGCCAGGTTTTCGCGGATTTGATTGAAGCTGTGTTCATACACGCCGGTCTTGCGTTCAAGCTCCAGTTTTTCAGCAGCGTTGAGCAAATGATAACCCGTAAGATCGGGCGCCTCTATTTCGAGATTGCCATTATAGGTGAGCCGCAGTTTTCCACTTTGCGGCCGCAGGGTTTCAATAACAATAACGCCGTTGGCGGCACGGGAACCATAAATAGATGTAGCGGCCGCATCTTTCAGGATATCTACTTTGATCACGCGGTTCATATCGAGGTCGTTGATGCGTTGCAAGGGCACTTCAAAACCGTCGAGTATAAACAGCGGTGCGTTGGGAGAAGTAGTATAATTGAAAGGATTGGGCTGCGCTGCCTGGCTGGCGTCTACGAGGCTGTTGCCGCCACGCAACACCACTTCAGGCAGTTTATTGGGATCAGAACCGATGTTGATATTTTCAGGGATCTGGAAGGCGGGGTCCAGGGTCTGCAAGGCGTTTATCAGGTTGCCATTGGTGACTTTTGACAGATCTTCTGCAGTGAATGAAGTGGATGCGCCTGTAAAATTCGCCTTATTTCGTCTAAATATCCCCGTTACCACCATTTCTTTCATGGATACCGGGGTGGCCACAAGACGCACCAGCACTTCGTCGCCATCCTTTACTGCAATTTCCTGCGACTCGTACCCCACGGAAGAAATCACCAGCACGCTGCCTTTTTCTGCAGTAACCAGGAATTCACCGTCCTTGCCGGTAGATACCCCTTTTTTACTGCCCTTCAGCATGACGCTGGCGCCTACAATGGGTTCGCCAGATTTGCTGTCTGTAACACGGCCTTTCACGGTAATCAGAGGAATGGCTTCTTCCACTGTTTCCTGCATGGCAATACGCGGCAGTTCGCGTTCTTTTACTACAATAATTTTTCCTATGATGCGCCAGGTAAGTTGCGTGTTGCTGAAACAGGCATTGAGCGCCTGTTCGAGCGGCACCTCTTTTACCTGTACAGTAATCGGCCCCGACTTCCTGGCCAGATCACTTTCGTACCAGCAGTCGTAACCGGTTTGTTTCCTGATCTCCCGGAAAACTTTTTCCAGGGAAGCATTTTTGGCTGAGAGCGATACTGTTTGCGAAAAACCTGCGGCGCTGAGCTGCATGGTGCCTGCAAGCAGTAAAATTGCTGTCAACTTCATAATAAGCAGCGGTTTGGTGAATAGTTCTTTTGCACGCAGAACTATGGTTGCGTGTAAATGCATAACTTCGATTAGTTTGGGTTTTTGAATGTCAGTTTCCGCAATAGCGGTAATTCATGTGCTGATAATCCGGACGCTTTTCCGGGATCAGCGGCAACCTGAACACACAACCGTTCCGGTGGCACCCGGGGCGGTTTTTGTTTAGGCGCCTGCAGCAATAAAGTTTTAAAGGTTAAGTAAATACAAACAAGCAATCGTGCTCACGCTTTTACCCTCAGTGTTTTTCCTTCGATGGTAAATTGAAAACCACTGAGCTCGAGCACTTTCAGGAATTCGGTTAATCTGGTATTTCTGGACAGATCGGCAGTGAATTTTTTTTGCGGAACCGGTATATCGTATTGCACCTCCACATCGTACCAGCGCGATACCTGTCGCATGATATCGGCAAAAGGTGTTTCATGGAACTGAAAACGGCCTTTCATCCAGGCAATAGGATCGATGTAAGGCTCCAACTGAACCGGCTTGATATCCGATCCATTGGCTGCAGGCATCAGGGCCATCTGCTGACCAGGCGTCATAGTCAGTACATCCTTTGCCTGCTCACCTGACGAATGGATTGCTTTCAGTCGCACTTTTCCTTCCAGCAGCGATGTAGTGCTGTAGGGTTCATCGCTATAACAATTGATGTTGAAGTTGGTACCCAGTACTTCCACTACAGCCTGCGTGGTAGCGCTTGCGGGAAACACCACTTCAAAAGGTTTGGCAGGATCTGTTGCCACTTCAAAATACACTTCTCCGGTAATGGTAACTTTTCGTTTATCAGCGGCAAATACTACCGGGTATTGAATGGAAGAAGCGGCGTTCAGCCATACTTTGCTGCCGTCTGGCAACACCAGTTGAAACTGGCGGCCGCGTGGCGTTGAAAGCAGGTTGGTAAGTACTTCGGCAGCGGGAGCAGTAGCGGCGCCATTATAGGTAATCATACCTGCTTCTTTGGAAACAGCCACGGCACCCTGTTGTGCAATCACCCCGTTGGCGGCACTGTCCAGCACAATGCGGGTGCCATCGGCCAGCGTAAGTACGGCACCATTGGAAGCAGGGAGGGCATCGTGCATCAGAGGTGTTTGTGCCATGGGGACCGTATCTTGTTGAACGCCGGTGGTAAGCCACCATCCTGCCATCACCAGTAACACAACGGCGGCAGCCGCTGCCACAAAACGGCGGAGGCGGATAATGCGCGTCCGGCGATGCTGCCTTTGTTCATGGGCCTGCACCAGTTGCCGGATATGTTCAGTAAGAGAAGGGGAAACGGGATCGAAGTGCGCTTGTTCCTGCAGCAGCGCTTCATACTGTAACAGCACCTGCTGCTGCGCATCGCTGCTCAGTGAATAAAACCATTCATTGAACTGTTGATGGTCTTCGGGCGTAGTAATGCCCGCAGCGAATTTTCTAAGCAGTTGTTCCTGGTCCATAACAAGGCGTTACTATGTACACGTTCGAATCAGGTTAATGGCCCACTCCTTCTCAAAATTTTTTTACCAGCCAGAGGATGAACAGCGTCATCCATTCGCCGTTTTTCAGCAGCGACAATTTGATGAGGGCNGTNGCGGCGTATAATTGCTTCTTTACCGTAGAGCGGGAAATACCCATGGCGCGCGCAATTTCTTCGAGGGTCATATCGAGCTGCGTATGCCACAGGAAAATCTGCCGCCTTTTCCGTGTCATTTGCTGCAGGGCGAGTTGCGCTGCCCGGTTGTATTCTTTATAACGAATTTCCCATTCCGGGTCAGGGGTTATGGCATCGGCCATGGTGGCAGCATCCTGCAGGTAGGCAGCATGCAATTTTTGCCGGCGCAATCCGTCCAGCACGCGGTTTCTTGCCATGCGCAACAGGTAAGGCCCGAACGATTGCAGGGCGGGCAGTGTTTCTTTGCGCATCCATAATTTGAGAAAAATATCCTGGAGAATTTCTTCTGTTTCCTGGTGTGATTGGCGGACAAAAGGAAAAACGTAGCGATACAACATGGGCAGGTAATGATGGTAGAGTGCTGCAAATGCCTGTTGATCGCCTTCCGCTACGCGTTGCAGCAAAATGTGTTCATTATGTAACGCTTTTGGGGTCAACGGCCCGAATATAGGGATAAAGTTAGAAAGACCGGAAGACAACACGCAGGAAAGCGGTGGGCTTTTGTAAATCTCAATTCAAATGCCATCAGTTCCCTACCTGATTCGTGCAATGCATTTTCTATTTTCTTTTTTTAGCAGGCCGGTTTTTTTTAAGTCCGCTGTAATGGTGCTGTCCCCCCGCCAGCGGGGGATGGAAAAGCATCTGAATGCATCAAAGAAGCAGTAGACCATACGATAGTGGCGGGCGGGGGCTCATACGTGGCCGATGGCAGCAAGGCAATAGTTACAGAACGCTCATGGTGCTGTGCCGGATAACAATTTATTTAGTTCGCTTAACTCCATTTTATAGGGAGGTTCGAATGCCCGGGAAGTCATATACTGCAATATGCTATAATACAATTGCCTTGCTTCAGGTTTGTCTTGCAGGGCGGGCAGGTCGGCCATACATACCAGCAGTTTTCCTTTGCCCACTGCGCTTTCGAAAATGATGCCCAGCTTATGATTGCGGTCGATGTTGTCAATCACCTGCACCAGCGGACGAAACTTCCGGTTCGTACTGTCCAGTATCAGCGGACGTGCCTGCGTGGTAATGCTCCACCATTGCCAGTTGGTATGAAATTCGGTGGGGAAGGCGTTGAATAACGGATGCTTCGGATCGGTGAGTATGCCCAGTGTGCCTGCCGAAACCGGGCGTTTGTTTCTTTCAGCGCCTCCTTTAAAAATGCGCCAGTTCCAGAACTCGCTGATAAATTGAGGAGGAACGGTTTTGTTCATCAATTGTTGGTGGTCAGGAAATAAAAGCACCTTCCCCCCTGCTGTTAAGGTTTGTACCACTGCTTCTGACAATTGCGTAGCGACCGTTATCGAGGAAGGAACCTTTATAGCAATATCTGACGGATATACCCATACAGGATATTCCGTTTGCAAACCTGCTCCTGGTACCTGCAAGCGGATCTCCAGTTTTGCCGCAGCTGTTACTTTTTGCAATGGCACTACAATTTGGCCCAGGTAATTGATCTTTCCGCATGCAGCATGCTGCACGGGCAATTTACCGGATGCAATGATTGCATCGCTGCCCGCTTTCACCATGCGCCACTCCAATATTTTGTTATGAATGTTACGAGGACGATAATTCACCAGTTGAATTGCTGCCGTAAAAGTATCGCTGTTGGTATATGTATAGCGGTCCATCAGCAGTTGCAACACAGCATCATTATTAAAAGTCCTGAATGTTTCGGGCGATATCAATCCTTTGCTGTCCATAAACGCATTCAGCAAACCAACCAGTGCCGTGCCTTGTCCCGGGTAGTCCTGCAAATCGAGCAATTGAAACCCCGCCAATCCTGGCGTACGAAAAGCCATTTCAATTTCTTCCCGGTATAATAGCGCCGACAGTTTGCCTGACGCTTCAAAAAAAGCTGCGGCCTGATCGCCCATACCGGCGTCAAATAACCGCTTTTTAAACATTTCCAGGTTATGAGGTTTCAGTACGCCTGTATACAATGGCAACTCACGGTAATCAGGATACACCTGGTATTGCCCTGTTTCGTGACCGATTACCGGTAACCTAATTCCTGCAATGGCGCCGGCAAAATTGCGGCGGGTGGAAGGCGGATAAGTGTTGATGATGCCATTGCTTACATCCTCAGTAGTAGCGAAAGAACCACGCACATCACACTCTCTTGCCGGTGATTCTTTGCCCGTTCGCATGGTTACCCAGAAATCATCTGCATCGCCCGGTCGGGGATCGGCGTAGAAAGCATTGGTGCCATAGGCGTATAGTCTGCGGTTGCCGTCGTAGGCGCGCAGGTCGCGGACCAATTGGTTGTGCACTGCCGGTTCACCGGTAAGTTCATTGCCAAGCGTAAACATTACAAAAGAGGCATGATTGCCATAAGCATCGAAAATGGCTTTGCCTTCTTCGTATTGATAATTTCGCGTAATGGTATCTGTTGCATACAGGTTGGCCCATAACGGCAATTCGGATTGAATATAGATGCCTTCTACATCTGCAGCCAGGAATGCAGCGGCCGGCGGTGTGTAGGAATGAAAACGATAATGATTGATGCCATAGGATTTGGCAATGCGGTACAACCGGCGCCAGGCAGCCGTGTCCATGGCAGGATAGCCGGTCAAAGGAAAAATACAGCCATCGTTTTTGCCGCGCAGGAAAGTGACAACATCATTGATACGGAATTGTGTACCGGCAGCCACAAACCGGCGCATCCCGAAATGATAGGTTTGTTCATCCAGCAGTTCTTTGCCACTGCGCATTTGAAGGATGAGTTGATACAAAGCAGGATGGTATTCGCTCCATAGTTGCACATTGTTGCCCATCGGGTAAGCAACATGAATGACGGTGTCGTCTTTTTTCAGGTCAACAGTCCACTGTAAAGGCTTTACCACATGCGCCGCTGCACTGTTCCAGGATTTTGCCTGTACAACAATAGTTACCCGTTGCGGGGTTTTCTTTTGGTTGCGGATACTGACCTGTACCTGCACCTGCTTATTGGGTACATCAGGGTGAATCCGCACCTTGTCGATCATGATGGCATTGGCGGCTTCCAGGTACAGCTGGCCAATGATGCCGTTCCAGTTGGTTTGCGTATCGTCGCTGACTGCGTGTGAGCTGCCCACCCGCACCAGTTTGGGATCGTTGCTCACCATGATGGTAATCGTATGCCTGCCGGGCGTAAGTATACCGGTAAGATCAAAGACCTGCGGAGCGGATAGTATCGAACTACCACCGACAAAATTGCCGTCAACATAAACGCGGGTTACTTTAGTGCGCTCGAGGAACAGTTGCACCTGTTTGTCTTTCCATGAAGCAGGAATGGTAATTTCCTTTTGATACCATGCAGCGCCCACATACTTGTACAGGGGATTCAACGCATGCGAGCTGTGTTGCTGTAACGGTTCTCCTTTTTTATTTTCTGCCATCGATCCGGGCAGTGTGACTTCTTCTTCAAAATGTATTTGCTGCCCATTGCTGTTAATACCATTGTTAGCAGGATCGGCATGGAAGCGCCATTTGCCCGACAAATCAATTTTCTGCCGGGGTGATGGTGCCCATCCCGCATACGATAGCGTTGGAAGCAAGTATACCAAACAGGCTACAAGCAAATTTAACCGGGCATTCAAGATGGTCATATGCAACACAAGAAGCGTTAATGGCTGTTCAAATATTTTTCTTTAGTGTTCTGCCGGCATACAATAAGTGTGAAAAGGATCAGGCTGTTACTTTTCCTGTTGCACTTGTTTTTCAACCGTTGTTCCATCAGCGGGCAGTGTCAGCACTAATGATGTATCATTGATGGTAATCGTGACGCTGCTTCCACTATGCTTCGGATCGCTCACATACAACTTATCTTTTTGCAACAAGATCAGACAAGGCTGATTGACCTGCACCTGCGTTTTTTTACCGGCTTCTATTTTTCCCGCCGCATAAAATGCCGCCATCACGGTGCCATCCGGAAAAGATACCGCCTGGCAAACCGAATCATTTTGCAGGATCTGCCAGGTTGGTTTTGCCGACAGCTTTTTGGCGTCTTTTGCAGATTTTGCATAAGCCAAAGCATAGGCGAAAGAAGCAGGTAGGGAACCGTGCCGCAGCACCGGGAGCAATATTTTGTCTTGCAATGGTGTAGTGATTTCCGATGCATTGATGGTTGTCCAACTGCCCGAAACGGATTTCAACTGCAGATCAATGGTTGATGGCTGTGCCGGTATATAAGCAAACCCGGCATGATAAATCCATTGTACATTTTGCAGGTGGTGATCGCCCATCGGTAACTCCTGCATTTCATGATTCACCCAAACAGGCCCCTGCAACCTGCATTGGTCCAGCGCCGTATATACCGGTTCATGCAGATTTTTTGCCTGCAAATTGGCCACGAGACATACCACTACATCACCATAACAGGCCCAGAATTTACGTGCAGAAATGCCCGCAGCACCAACCGAATCTTTCAACGCATAGTCCATTGCAGAAAAACCAATGCTGCCATTACTCACCCCTCCTGCATACTGCCGCCTTTCAGCTACATGCGCATTGGCAAAAAGGGTAACACCGGGCAAGGCCGTCCAGTCCCACAACGGCAGCAGGTTATAATACTCTTCGCCGTTCCGGATAAGATAGGCATCGCCGCTGTGCAATAATTTTCCTTTCAGGTTTTCCCGGTTGATGTGTTCCGTAGCGTAAGTACGCGCAGAAATGGTTTTCAGGAAAAAACTGAACCCCGGCCGGTGATACACCGCAAAATCGGAATATGGATAATAACGGTGTCCCACAAGCGAACCATTGCCATTCTGTATGCGGAATGTTTGTTCCAGTTCCGCCTTACGCTGTGGTTCCAGTTCCATCATCAAAGGAAGCAGCGGCCGCAGGTCGGCGCTTCGCAGTTCATTTTTGCGGGAAGCGGACCGGTCCATGGTGCCGGGCACGGTATGGATACCTCTTGCCATCCATTGCCAGCCCTTTAAAACAAAATCAGTGAGAATGGTTACTTTTTCCTGGGGAAAGGCCAGTGGTCCACCACGCAACTGCCAGGCAATCCGCATGCTTTCTTCCAGGAAGGCCTTACCGTACTGGTACATCTGCAACCGTTTGCTGTGCTGGTGAAAACTGTAGTCGGGCTGCACGCCTTCACCGGTGGTAATGGTGATTTCCTTCAGGATGAGATCGCGGCAACGCTTTACCAAAGCTGCATCATTGGTAAGCGCGCCGTAATGCAAACCCAGATCGGCACACCATACGAGGTTGCCGCCCACATAATTGTCGTGAACACGCAACTGCGCCATTACCGCCAGGGCCTGTTGTAACCGCTGCGGCTCCAGGTGGTGGCGCAGCAGTATTATGATGTCGCGCATATACCGTGGCACGCCGATTTCATTGTGCCACCAGTTGGCACTCTGGTATCGATATTTAGTCCAATGGTCCAGTGCCAGGTTGATCTTCTCCCACAATTGCCGGTTGCCATACCATTGGGAACCGGGATAACACCAGGCCAGCGACATTTCCCTTATGCGCATCAGGTGATGGCTGACTTTCCAGCCTGCCAGTTCGTTGTCGTTGTACAGAATGTCCGGCCATTGACCGGCAGGCGTTACTGCCTGCATCCACGCTTCCACCTTTCCGTCAGGTACGGTGGAAGTGCGAAAAAGGTATTCGGTATACCTGTTGAGAATGGTATCCATTTGTGCGGATGCGGAAGTATCAGCACAGCACAGCAATAAACACAATGGCAGCAACCATTTTCGCATATATGTACCAGTAATATTCATTATCATTTTAAGTTGGCATTATGCAGCCCACCTCATTTCCCGTTCCTGTACCGCATCATCGCTTCCACATAATAATAATCAGCATAAGTGAGCGGCACGTCCACTTCTACATTGCCGGGCACGCCACCACAACCGTGTTTTAACAGCATGCCGCCGGCTTCAGTACCGGATGTACGGTATGGTGGAGACGATAAACTTTTCAGCATGGCTTCTGCAGCGCCAAAATATTTCTGCGCTAATTTTTTGTCAACATAACCAGCCAGTTCAATCAGCGCAGACGCGGTGATGGCCGCAGCTGATGCATCCCGCGGCACTTCGGGATATTTGGCAGGATCGTAATTCCATTGCGGAACAAAACCGGGCTGGTTCACATTGAAATCCCAGTAAGGAATTTTATCGGCAGGAAGATTGGGATGATCGATGAAATGATCTGCCAATTTGCAGGCGGCTTCCAGGAATCGCTTGTCTTTCGTTTCCCTGAATACCATCGTAAACCCGTAAATGCCCCAGGCTTGTCCGCGTGACCAGGTGGAGTTATTGGAAAATCCCTGGTGCGTTTCCTTGTTTACCGGCAAACCGGTTTCCACATCATAATTCAACACATGATAGCTGCTGAAATCAGGGCGCAGGTGATGTTGCAGGGTGGTTTCGGAATGCTTGATGGCTATATCCCTGAAATAGGCATCACCGGTAACCTTCGATGCAAAGAATAGCAGTTCCAGGTTCATCATATTATCGATGATCACCGGGAAAGTAAAATACTGTTTACCGTCCAGCGATTTGATGCCGTTCCATGATTTGATACAACCCACGCGCGGATCAAAACGTGTAGCCAGCGATTGGGCAGCGCGCACCAATATTTTTTTATACTCCTCATTGCCGGTAAGCCGGTAAGCGTTTCCATAACTGCAATACATCATGAAACCCAGATCATGATGCGAAGTAAGGTTCTTCATCGGTTCCATGAGCGCTACGCGTTCAAAAGCTTCGCGCTGAATAGCCGTGTCTTTGGAAAATTCAAATAAGTACATCAGTGCGCCGGGATAAAAGCCGCTGATCCAGGAATTGTTGGCAACTGTCATCAACCGCCCGTTTTCCCAGGTGCGGGGCATTTGTCCGGGAGGCAATTGCCGGGCCAGCGCTTTATACTGGTTTACAGATTCCCTAAGACTTGATTCGATAGTTTGCAGCAATGCAGGGTCGCGGCGAAGTTTGTGCTTTTGCTGAGCGATCAAACCATGAGGAATACACGCTATCAATAAAAACAGGATACCACCGGTAACAGTATTTCTTTTCATACGCAAACCTTCAATTTTGAAACAATTTTAGCACGTGCAGCAAGGCAGGGAAATGGATATTTCTTGGAAAAACATGGACTATTTTATGCATTACTGCCTGAAGCGCTGAGAGCAGCAACTACAAGGTCTGCAAGGCAGCGATACTATGCGGCAAAATCTTACAGGTTGTCCTGGTTTACTTCTTCACCTTTGAAAAAGACACGCTGCAATTGAAAAGCTGCATCGAAAACTACCAGATTGGCTATGCTTCCTGCCTGTATACTGCCCATGTGTTCAGCTGCGCCGATGAGTCGTGCAGGATACAACGATGCCATGCGCACCGCTTCTTCCAGCGGAATATGGGCATGACGCACGCAGTTTTCCACCGCTTTCAGCATGGTTAAGCAGCTACCCGACAACGTACCGTCCGGCAATGTAAACCGGTCACTGCGACGCACGTGTATATAGGGGCCTTCCAGCACTTCTTCCACTGCATCGGTGATCAGGAACAACCGCTCGCCCATCAGTTTTTTGGCAATTTTGATGGCTTCATAATCCACATGTATACCATCTGCAATAATGCTGGCATAGGCATTGGAAGCAAATGCGGCGCCGGGCAACCCCATGTCACGATGATGCAAAGGCGACATGGCATTGTACAAATGCGTTACTGCCTGTATGCCACGTTGAAAACCATCCATTGCTTCGCGGAAGCTGGCATTGCTATGACCGGCGGAAATAAGCACGTTGTGTTGCAGCAACAGTTCAATCACAGCCGCATCGGTCAGTTCAGGTGCGAGGGTTATCATTTTCACCACGCCGCCAGCTTCCTGCAGCAATGCCTGCACTTCTTCCACCGTTGCTGTTTTGATGTATTGCTGAATATGCGCGCCACGCTTCACCGGGTTGATATACGGTCCTTCCAGGTGCAATCCCAATAAAGCAGGATGCGGATTTTCTTTTACCACCTGTATGGCTTGCCGGAATACTTCCATGGAATTGGTGGCCAGCGTAAGCATAAAGGCTGTGGCGCCGGAAGCCACCAGCGCGTCCCCTACTGTCATTAATGATGCGGGCGATGGATCGTTGCTGAAGAGGCAACCGCCGGCCCCATATACCTGGAGATCGATGAAGCCTGGCACTATGTAATGACCCTTGCAATTGATACTAAGCACATTGGCAGGTGAGCTCTCTGCGGGGACCACCCCTCCAATCCGCGCACCTTCAATAACAACCGCTTGGCCCGGAACAAATTCCTTTCCATCAAACACCAGGCCGTTGACCAATACTTTCTTTTCCATTATCTGTTTCCTGCCTCCTTCGCAGCCAGCAGATAAATTAATACGGCCGTACCATCCATAGTAGGTTCATTGGTGCTGTAGTCGCCATAATCGTCGTGATACACGGCCAGGTCACTCTGGAAAGGCGCATATTCATCCGGCTCATAGAGTGTTATACCAATCAGGTTTTTGTAAATACTCCCATATACGGGGCCGTCTACCAATCCGCCATCGACAGGATACTTACCCAAATGGGTAAACGCCGAGTGCGGATCTTCGGGCGTATCTCCCCAGGCGGGTAAACCATATACCATGGAAGTGCCCCAGGGATTGCAGCCAAATAACCAGTCGAAATTGGCCTGCTCCAGTTCTTCAAATTGTTTGTCGCCGGAAAGTTTTCGGTACCAGTAACATTGAATGGCAAAAGCAGCGGTCAGGTTGTTGCTGCACCAGATAAAGGGTACGCCCCGGTAAAAAGCGTTGGCGCTGGCTTTGTGCCATACCCGCTGGATGCCCGTTTTATAATAGTCTAACACTGTATTGCGCATTTTACCTTTCGTCCGCTTCGCCAGTTCATAATGGCCCGGATTGACAAACGGGTACCATTGATAATGCGCGGCGGTATCGCCCCCCAGCCAGGGCGTTATCGGTTCCTGTTGCGCATAGTGGAAACTACTGTCTGCAAAATTATTATAACGATCATGTGCAACCGCATACATCAATTCCATATCATCCACCCAGTTTTCTTCTGCGTAGATGTAAGGCGATTTCACCGAGGCGGTTTGTGTAACGCCATGTTTTTTATTGGCAAACGCTCTTGCTGTAATGGATTTTTCGCTCAGCAGCCGTGCATAGGCTGTATCAGAATGAAATACGGCGCTGCCTACGGCAAATGCGCTGGCGAATTTGGCGGCAGTGGAAGATGTGCCGGTGGTATTGTTCATGAACCTGCCGCGTTGCTGCGGTTCGCCGCTGACAAAGTACACGGGCCGCTGGTAGCCGCGTCCATACTGGCTATCCAGTTTGGGAATGCGCATGGATATATGGTCCCGGTCGTCGGCAATCTGGTTAAACA